>JAESFS010000039.1_pt1 | contig 243918 bp, 221 predicted proteins | sample 9269441 | NCBI WGS metagenome assembly JAESFS01 (sample SAMN14502548, study PRJNA617105) | algae metagenome | isolation source: Scytolyngbya sp. HA4215-MV1 and co-occurring heterotrophs from sample from... | place: USA: Laie Falls, Oahu, Hawaii | collected 2010-08-22
GGCCGTCGTGACCGTTCGAGAAGGCGCCATCTCCCTCATGCTGAGGAGGCCGCGGCAGCGGCCGTCTCGAAGCACGGCCCACGGTTGGGCAGCTGGCCCCAACGCTCCCGGCCCGCTGCGGTGCTTCGAGACAGCCGCCTTGCGGCTTCCTCAGCATGAGGAGCAGGGAGCCTGGCATGAGGCGCATCGAGCTCAGCGTGAGGCGTATAACTCAGTATGAGGCGCATCGCGGCCGTCGTGACCGTTCGAGAAGCCGCCATCTCCCTCATGCTGAGGAGGCTGCGGCAGCGGCCGTCTCGAAGCACGGCCAACCGTGGTGCTGCGGATACCGACCGCTCCCCGCCAGCTGCGGTGCTTCGAGACAGCCGCTTCGCGGCTTCCTCAGCATGAGGAGCAGGGAGCTTGGCGTGAGGCGCATCGAGCTCAGCATGAGGAGCGTTCCGTGCTGATCAGCAGGGGGGCCTCCGCTCACCCCGCCTTGTCGGACACCCCCGCCTGGGAGAACGTCGCCATGCCCGCATGGCACGCGGCGGCGGCCTTGATCACGCCGATCGCCAGCGCCGCGCCGCTGCCCTCCCCCAGCCGCATGCCGAGATCCAGCAGAGGGCGCTTGCCCAGGCGCTCCAGCACCTCGCGATGCGCGCCCTCGGCCGAGACGTGCCCGGCGATGCAGTGGTCCAGCGCGTCGGGGCGCATGGCGTGCAGGATGGCGGCGGCGGCCGTCACCACATAGCCGTCCAGCACCACGGGCACTTTCTGCAGCCGCGCGGCGAGGATAGCCCCGGCCATGGCGGCGAGTTCGCGCCCGCCGAGCCGGCTCAGCACGTCCAGCGGGTCGTCGAGATGGCCGGCGTGGGTGGCCAGCGCCTTCTCCACGGCGGCGATCTTGCGCTTCAGCCCGGCGTCGTCGACGCCCGTGCCGCGGCCCACGAAGCGGGCGACGTCTCCGCCATAGAGCGCCGCGTAGATGGCGGCGGCGATGGTCGTGTTGCCGATGCCCATCTCGCCGAGGCCGAGCAGGTCCGTCTCGCCCGCCAGCGCCTCCATGCCGAAGGCCATGGTGGCGACGGTGGTCTTCTCGTCCATCGCCGCCTCGACGGTGATGTCGTTCGTCGGCATGTCGAGCGCCAAATCGAAGACCTTGAAGCCGATGTCGAACGTGGCGCAGATCTGGTTGATGGCCGCGCCGCCGGCGGCGAAGTTCTCCAGCATCTGCTGCGTCACGGACTGGGGATAGGGCGACACGCCCTGCGCGACCACGCCGTGGTTGCCGGCGAAGACGCAGATCTGCGGACGCAAGATCTGCGGCGACGCAACGCCTTGCCATCCCGCCAGCCAGGCGGCGATCTCCTCCAGCCGGCCGAGGCTGCCAGGCGGCTTGGTGAGCTGCAGGTCGCGCGCATGGGCCTGCGCCACCGCGTCGGTGTTGGCGGCGGGGAACTTGGCCACAAGGGCGCGGACGTCGTCGAAGGGCCTGCCATTTGCGGCGTTCGCCATGTCGGGGTGCTTCCTGTAAGCCTCGTTGCAACCGGAGGCCTCTCATAACGCGGGCCCGGGCCGGGGAATAGCCGATGATCGACCCTTCCATTCCGCCTTCGGCCGACTCGCCGCCTTCGCCCGACTCGCCGCCTTCGGCCGCCGGCGCGTCGTCCGGCCGGGACCCGGCGCAGGGCTGGCGGCGCGCGGCGATCGAAACGGCGCAGTGCCTGCGCTTCTATTCCCGCCTCCCCGTGCCGGCGCTTCCGTTCGAGGCCGACCCGCACGCCGTGCCGGACTTCGCCACCCTGCCCCGCGTCGTGCCCGTGGCGGGCGCGCTGCTCGGCGCCCTCGGCGGGGCGGCGCTCCTGGCGGGACATGGGCTTGGGTTGGCTCCCCTTCCGGCGTCCGCCTGCGCTGTCGCCGCGCTGGCGGTCACCACCGGCTGCATGAGCGAGGATGGGCTCGCCGACGCCGCCGACGGGTTCTATGGCGGCGCGACGCGCGAGCGCCGGCTCGAGATCATGCGCGACAGCCGCGTCGGCAGCTATGGCGTCACGGCGATCGTGCTCGCCCTGCTGCTCCGGGTGGCGGCGCTGGCCGCGCTGGCGGGGTCGGCGGGCTTCTGGCCGGCGGCCCTGGCCCTGGCGGCTTCGGGCGGCCTCTCCCGTGTCGCCGGCCTCGTTCCGCTCTGGGCGCTGCCGCCGGCCCGAACCGATGGCCGCTCCGCCGCGGTCGGCCGCCCCGAAGACGGGGCCATGGGGATCGCGGCGGCTGGCGCCGGCAGCCTCGCGCTGCTCGCCATCGGTCCGGCGCTGGGGCCCGGCCACGCGCTGCTCGCGATCGCCGCCGCGGGCCTCGCCGCCTTCGCCGGAACGCGGATCGCTCGCCGAAAGCTCGGCGGACAGACGGGAGATATTGCGGGCGCGACCCAGCAGGCGGCGGAGATCGCAGTGCTGCTGGTTCTCGGCGCCGGGCTTCCGGTTTTCAGCGGCTGACTATGGCATCAGCAGGTGGAAGTGCTCGAGTGGCTGCGTCACGCGGACGAGCCAGACGGTGCCGGCCGTGCCGTGGCCGACCCGAACACGCGCTCCATTCGGCAGGATGATCATGATCGTCAGGTTGAGCAGTTCCGCGATCAGAAGGGGAGCGGCGTCGCCTGTAAGATTGTTGTAGTACCCGTCCATCTCCACTTGCGCTGCGATCACTTCGCGGTCGGCCACTTCCACAAACCCATTGGCGGTGATGGTCCCGCTGCGTACGGCGTTTCCCACCGCAATCCGGAGCGCCTGCGCCGTTCCCGTGAAACGCCCGGCGGCGACGATGCTGGCGAACAGGCAGTTGCCGTCCGGCGCGATTTCCACGAGTTGATAACCGGCCGGGTAAGCGCTCACCTGGGCGGGCGTCGGCCTGTAGGCTGCGGTGGGCTTGGCAGCTTTCGGCAACGGGGCCGGGAGCGGCCTGCTCTCTTCTCCCGTGGCGACCTTCAGCACCTTCGGCATACGATAGTTCTTGTATCTCTGCCCATCGGTGCTGTTCTGCGATGCGAAAGCCCTGAAGTATGCTCGCATGAACCGGAAACACTCGGCGCAATGGGGCTTGTCGCACCCCATGGCGATCAGCCTGCGTTTGCTGTGCTCGTTCATGTACGAGATCAGCTCTCCCTCGGCGTGGGCCTGGGGACTCGACACGACGCTGTAGTTCAAGCCTTCCGCCGCTTTCCTGATGGGCCCTGTGACCGTGTTGTTCAGGTTGGTGAAGCAGTACTTCACGTATCGGCCCCTCTCGTTCAGCATGATAACGCAGAGGATCGTTGTCGCTCCCCTGGATCGCTGGTCCGGGACGGCGTTCCTGATGGCCACTGCGTCGTCCGCGAGATTGGGCATGGCGCCCACACCGACGTAGTGGTTGACCCGTGGGATCACTCTCGAGCCGTCGTCGTTGCGATCGGTTTTGGTTTCCCCCTTGTGAGTGACGCGGGCCTTCTTCTTTGTTGAGTTGAAGGATTGGCCTGCGTACGCGCCATCCGCGTCGCTCTCGGAGTCGTTCGCGTCCGGGTCGAAACTCGCAGCCCTCGTGAACGGAGTGAATGTGGCCGCAGCCCCCGATGACGATGCAGCCGCCTTCGACGAAGCAGGGACGGCCGAGTTGGGCGGTTTTGCAGGCCCGGCGGACGAGCTGCTCATCGAACCCGAACCCGAACCCGAGCTCGAGCTTGAACTCCAGCTCGAGCTTGAATCGGAGTCGTCGGACGAGTCCTCGTCGCTGTCACTCGCCGACGATCGCTTTCTCCTGACGCCCTTGCCCCCCGCGAGCTGAATGGCTTGCGAAAGGAGGCGGCTCGCCGCCGGCCCCGGCGCCCCGGGCGGCCTTTCCGCCGGTGATCCTGTGAGAGAAGCGGCCCTCTCCCCCAGCCGTTCCGCTTCCGTCTCCAGCGCGCGGTCCACGACGACGGCGACGCCGTGGCCGAGCGGGTTCCGCACTCGTCCCTGGCGTTGCTGCACCACGTGGGCGAGCTCGTGGCCGAGCAGTTGCCGGCCCTGATGGGTGTCGGGCTGATACCGGCCCTGGGCGAAATAGAGGTCGCTTCCGATCGTGAACGCCAGCGCGCCGATGCGCTCGGCCTGCGGCCCCACATGCACGCGGACGCTGGAGAAATCGGCCCCGAGCGCCGCCTCCATATGCCGGCGCACGCCGTCCGGCAAAGGCCTGCCGCCGCCGGAGGACAAGCCGACCTGGGCGGGATCGATGGCGACGGCTTCCCCCGCCATGCGGGGCTGGGCCGCAAACGCGCCGGGCTTTTGCTGGATCGCAGCGCCTCTCGCCTCGGCTGGGGGACGGCCGCCCGGCCCCGGCTTCGCGGCGGGAGGAGCGGAAGTCCGTCCGGGAAACGCCGTGGGCGGCGGAGCGACGACGCGCGGCGCGGCCGAAGGCTGCACCGCAGCGCCGGGAAACGTCGCGTGCCCGCGGATGAAGAAGCCCTGGATCACGCGGCCGGCCAACGGCGACCTCCCTGGATCCCGCAGACCTGAATGGGAACGAACCGGCGGGGGCACAAACCCGGCGCGACCGAAGGCTCGACGAATCGGTTCTGGGAAATCAACTCACAGCAATGCCAGCAGTGTGTGGGCGGCCAGCGGACCTGTCAAACGCCCGCGCGCCTGTCCCATGCAGCCCGGCGCCGCCGCGCCCGCCTAGAACAGGCCCACGGCGAAGCGGATGCAGATCGCCAGCAGGAAAAGGCCGAACGCCGTCTCCAGGTGGCGCTTCGACAGACGGTGCGCGAGGTTCACCCCGATGGGCGCGGTGATGATGCTGGTCGGCACGACGAGCAGCGCGCCGATGACGGAGACGTAGCCGAGCGAGCCCCAGGGCAGCACGTCCAGCCCCATCTTGGGCCAGCCGGCATAGACGTAGCCGATGGCGCCGGGGATCGAGATCAGCACGCCGAGGCCGGACGAGGTGGCCACCGCCTGGTGGATCGGCCGTCCATAGAAGGTCATGAACAGGTTCGAGAGCTGCCCGCCGCCGATGCCCATCAGCGAGGAGAGCACGCCGATCAGGACCCCGTAGGCCTGCATGATGGGCCCCGTCGGCAGCGTGTCGCCCAGCTTCCAGCTGTCCCGCCCGAACAGCAGTCGGATGGCGCTGACGCCGGCCACCAGCACGAACACGGCCTTGAACAGCTCGGCCGGCGCATAGCGCGCGACCGCGCTGCCGGCGATGACGCCGATCACCACGGGCAAGGCCCAGGCCCGCAGCACGGTGAGGTCCACCGCACCCTTCTTCTGATGCGCGCGGAAAGATCGGATGGATGTCGGGATGATGATGGCGAGCGAAGTGCCCACAGCCAGCGGCATGCGCACGTCCTCCGGAATGCCCTGCAGCCGGAACAGCTCGTAGAGCACGGGCACGATGATCGCCCCGCCCCCGACCCCGAACACCCCGGCGAGCAGCCCTGTCACGGCTCCCGCCGCCAGCAGCCCGACCACGAGAAAGGCGAGCTGTGCGATCGATGCATCCTGCAGCATGGAAAACTCCGGGGAATGACGAGGCCGGAGAAATCCGGTCCGCACGGCGCGAGGCGATGCGCGACGTGTCTTGCGGCGAAACCGCCCGGAGAGCAAGCGCGGGTGGGCGGGGCTGCCCCGTGGATCGCTGCCGGAGGGGAGCGAACATGCCCTGGTCGGATACGTCCCCCTGTTGGCAAGCTTACAGTAAACCGACCGAATGCTGTCGCTCCCGCGCCGTTCGCCTCCTCCGAATTCATTGGATTGACTTGGTTTACTTAAGGCGCATCATTCCTTTGCGTGGCTTCGCCGCGCTCATTCACATCGAGGATCCCATTCACATCGAGGACCCCATGCGCGCAATGGCCGTTTGCCTGACGCTATCCGTCTCTCTTGTGCTCCTCTCGACCCCTTCCTTCGCCCTGCTCAAGCCAGGCTCCGCCGACCAGACTGGCGGCACGGCGCAGGAACAGGCGCGTATCGAGAAGTGCAAGGCGAAATACGATGCGGCCAAGGCGGCCAAGAAGCCGGAGTCGGTCTGGGGCTACGAGAAGTACCGCCTCGCCTACTGCGCGGGCCAGGCGCTGTAAGGCTACGGTCGGCGCCTCACGCCGCCTCTTCCCCTTTCGCGCGGGGCTGCCCGGTCTCGCTTGGCAGCCCGATCTCGCTTGGCGGCGCGGTCTCGGCGCGTTCAACGTAAGCGAGGGCGGCGCGGAGCGTGTCCAATCCCGCGCCCGGCTTCACGCCCTCCGTCGCGAGGTGGCGACGCCAGGCGCGCGCGCCGGGGCGGCCGTTGAAGAGGCCCAGCACGTGGCGCGTCATGGCGTGCAGGCGCGAGCCTTCGGCGAGGCGGGCGGCGATGTAGGGTTCGTAGGCCGCGACGGCCTCGAACGCGTCGGCCACAGGGGCGGGTTCGCCGAACAGCACAGGGTCGACACCCATCAGCAAGGCCGGCTCCTGGTAGGCCGCGCGGCCCAGCATCACGCCATCGAGCGTGACGCCGTCCACCTCGTCGAGTTCGGCCGCGGCCTGCTCCAGCGTCGCCAGCCCGCCATTCAGCATCACCGGCAAAGCCGGGAAGCGCCGCTTCAGCCGGCGCACGCGGGCATAATCCAGCGGAGGAACCTCGCGGTTCTCCTTGGGCGAGAGGCCCTGCAGCCACGCCTTGCGGGCGTGCACGATGATGGCGTCGGCCCCGGCCTCCACCACCGCGTCGGCCAGCGCATCGAGGGCCTGCTCCGGGTCCTGCTCGTCCACGCCGATGCGGCATTTCACCGTGACGGGCAGGCGCACGGCAGCCTTCATCGCGGCGACGCATTCGCCCACCAGCCCGGGCTCGCGCATCAGGCAGGCGCCGAAGCGCCCCTCCTGCACGCGGTCGGACGGGCAGCCGACGTTGAGGTTGATCTCGCCGTAGCCCTCGGCCTCGCAGATGGCGGCGGCGCGGGCGAGGTCGCCGGGATCGGAGCCGCCGAGCTGCACCGCGACGGGCTGCTCCAGCGGATCGAACCCGATGATCCGCCGCCGGTCGCCATGAATCACCGCGCCGGTGGTGACCATCTCCGTATAGAGCCGCGCCCTCCGGCTCATGGTGCGGTGGAAGGCCCGGCAATGCCGGTCCGTCCAATCCATGAGGGGCGCGACGGAGAATTTCCAGCGGCCTGGTCCCTCTTCCTGGAGGTGAGCGGGGGTAGAGGACATCGAGGAGCCCCTCGGGGTAGAGCTGACGGCCCGATCCGGTGACGGCCAGGGGATCGATCCAGCGGGCCGTGCAGCGCATCTCGTTGATTTCAGTGAACGCGATCGTGTCGCTCTCATAAAGTGAGCGGTCGAGAAGGTCTACTTCGGCTGCGAAGACGACCTCGTGCCCTCAACCCCGCCCGATCTGCCTGAGCCCGGCGTCGATGAGCCGGTCCCAGCTTGGACCGCGTTCGCGGGCGTCCTCGAGCGCGTCTTCTACAGCGTCGGGGCTCGTCTCGTTCAGGGCGTCGAGGAGGGCGCGGGCCTGGGCGAGGTCCTTGCCGCGCTTTGGCGAGTCGGCGCTCCGCCGCTGGGCCACGATGAGCTTGTGAACGGCGTAGCGGGCGGGTTGGGGCACCGTGACCGCCACGCCTGACCCGTGCAGGACCACAGCCGGCAAGGCGCTCTCGACGAGATACTCCAGGAACTGCAGTGGGATAGCCCCTGACTCTAGGTTGGGGAGAGGCACAAGTTCTTCTTCGTTACGGCGGCGGACAGGGGTCAGCAGTTCGACGTCCAGCCCGGTCCCGGAGGTAAAGCGGCAGGGCAGCGCAGTCTTCCTGAGCGTGGGCGCGGGAGCAAAGGTGGGGTCGGCGCGCCGAAGGATGGCGAGCAGTCCGCGTGCGTTCTTCCCCTCGTCGACAAGAGCTTCGCCCTCCGACGCAATCACGCCTTCATCCGCGGCAAGACGCACGTTGGCTGCGACGAAGTCGGCGTCCTCGGTCGCCATGGTCGCCTCATCGAGTTCCACGCCCAACGACATTGGATAGGTTTGGTAGGCGACCGTGCCGACCAGGACGAGCCCGTTGCGGAAAAGCCCCGCGCGGGAGATTGCTTCGAGCAAACGGCCGACCTGGGGCCGGGGTCCCTCCACGCCGGCTGCCTTGAGCATGGTGATGGTCTTGCGGCGTCCTCGTGCGAGTTCCGCCTCCCGCCGAGCAGCCTCCGCCGCGGCCCGTGCGTCGGGATCGTGTTCGGGACCGAGGTAGCGTTGAACCCTGGCTGCGCCATGCCGCTCGACGGCATATAGATACGCCGCGCCGTCAACGACCTTCCGGGAGATGGAGGCAGGTACGATGGCAGATTGCCGGACCTTCTGGCTGAGGTCGGCGTAGAGAGTTTGCACGTTGATCGGGATCTGTCTCATACCCTACTATACACAGAAATGTTATTCTGTGTATAGATGACTTTCCCGGCTCGGTGATGGGAGAAACCCTGCTGGAGTGACACGGGATGCGGTCCGGCCTCCCTCACCTTCCCGCCAGCACGCTCGCGAGGTCCACCGCCGCAGGGCCGGCGCGGCCGAGGTCGAGGTCGGCTTCTACGTGGGCGAGGTGGTGCATCATGAGGGCTTCGGCGCGGTCGGCGTCGTGGCGTTCGAGGGCCTCCAGCAGCGCCTCGTGCTCCGAGGTGCCGCAGGAGGACGCCCGGGTGGTGCCGTAGAGCGCGATCACGAGGGCGGAGCGGGAGACGAGCTCCTGCACGAAATGCATCAGCACCTGCTGGCCGGCGATCTCGCCGATGTGCAGGTGGAACGCGCCGGAGAGGCGGATGGCGGCCGAGCGGTCGCCGCGCGACAGGGCGTCGGATTCCGCGGCGAGGTGGGAGCGCAGCACGGCCGCATCGGCGGGCGTGCAGAGCCGTGCGGCGTCGCGGATGAGCGCGCCTTCCACCACGCGGCGGGCGTGGAACACCTGCCGGGCCTCCTCCACGCTGGGAGAAGCGACGAAGGCTCCCCGGTTGGGCCACATGGTGACGAGCCGCTCGGCCTGCAGCGAGCGCAGCGCGGCGCGCACGATGGTGCGGCTCACGCCGAAGGTGGCGCCCAGCTCGTCCTCCGAAAGCTTGGTGCCAGGAGGCAAACGCTGCTCGGCGATGGCGGCCCTGACGGCGCGCGCGATCTCGCCGGCGCGGTCCTTCGACGCAAGGTCGTTTCCCGCAGGCCGGGGGTCGGCCGGCCGCCGCGGCTTCGAGTCGTCGTGCGCCCGGTCCGTCATGCGTTCGCCCGGCACGCAGTGTCGTCCCATCTCATTCTGGCAAACCCCTCGCCTCTCGATCCCCGGCCTGATTGCACGACGCGTTCCAGAGCCGCATCGCGGGAATGATGACGGTCACATCCGAGCTTGCGAGTTTCGTATACAATCATTTGCTTCGATCGTATCCAATCGCCTGTTTTCTGTGCAGACGCTCCAGGATGCGGCTGCCGCCCGTTCCTGAATTCACAGGGAGAGGCGGCTGAACCCGCCACTGGCATGGCCCTTGTATCGCCGCGACGGCAACAGGAGCATGCGCGTGACGGGTTCGACACTCGAACTGGTGATGGTGACCAAGCGCTACGGCGCCACGACGGCAGTGGACGCCATAGACCTCAAGGTGCCCGGCGGCGCCTATTGCTGCCTGCTCGGCCCCTCCGGCTGCGGCAAGACCTCGACGCTGCGCATGATCGCCGGCCACGAGACGGTGACCGAGGGCGACATCATCCTCGGCCCGGCCAACGTGACCGACCTGCCGCCCGCGAGCCGCGGCACGGCGATGATGTTCCAGAGCTACGCGCTGTTCCCCCACCTGAGCTGCGTCGACAACGTCGCATTCTCCCTGAAGATGAAGGGCGTCGAGAAGACCGCCCGCCGAGCCAAGGCGATGGAGCTGCTCGAGCTCGTCGCCATGACCCCCTACGCCGAGCGGCTGCCGGCCCAGCTTTCGGGCGGCCAGCAGCAGCGCGTGGCGCTGGCCCGCGCCCTCATCACGCAGCCTCAGATCCTGCTGCTCGACGAGCCGCTCTCGGCGCTCGACCCGTTCCTGCGGATCAAGATGCGCGCCGAACTGCGCCGCCTGCAGAAGGAGCTCGGCATCAGCTTCATCCATGTCACGCACGGGCAGGACGAGGCCATGGCGCTCGCCGACCTCGTCGTCGTCATGAACCAGGGCCTGATCGAGCAGGCGGGCTCGCCGCGCGAGGTGTTCAACGCGCCCAAGACCTCGTTCGTGGCCCGCTTCATCGGCGGCCACAACGTCATCGCGCTCGACGGCGGCGAGATCGCCGTGCGCGCCGACAAGATCGCGCTGCATCCCCAGGGCGCGGCGCCCTCGAATGCTGGGCTGACGGCGCGGGTGCGCGACGTCGAATACCAGGGAACCTACGTGCAGGTCGGATTGGAATCCGACCAGGCGCGCGACTTGACGGCCCACCTCACCGAGGAGGCCTTCGACGCTTTGCCCCTGTCCCCCGGCGACGCCGTCGCCGTGAGCTGGAGCGATGCGGACATCCATCGACTAGCTCCCGTCGCGTGAAGCGGCAAGAGACCAAACAGGAGAGGGCACATGACGAAATCCATTATTGAAAAGGCGCGCGTTTCCCGGCGCGGACTGCTCAAGGGCGCCGGCGCTGTGGCTGGCGCGGCTGCGGGCGCGGGCGCCATCACCGGCTTCCCGGCCGTCTGGTCGCAGGAAAAGAAGGTGCTGCGCTATCTCGGCACCGCCGTGAACCAGTCCGACGATATCAACAAGCAGCTGCTGAAGGACACGGGCATCACGCTCGAGTACATCTCGGCCACCACCGACGACGTGACGAAGCGCGTCATCACCCAGCCGAACTCCTTCGACATCCTCGACACCGAGTACTTCTCGCTGAAGAAGCTCATCCCGTCGAAGAACATCCTCGCGCTCGACGCGAAGAAGATCAAGGAATTCAACAACATCACCCCGATCTTCACGAAGGGCGAACTGCCCAACGGCAAGAAGATCGGCGACCAGGGCACCGCGCCCAAGAAGGTGATGTTCCTCGAAGGCAAGGACTCCACGACGTTCGCCAAGGGCGTGACCGAGTGGGTCACCCTGATCCCGACGGTCTACAACGCCGACACGCTCGGCATCCGCCCCGACCTGATCAAGCGCCCGATCGAGAGCTGGAAAGAGCTACTGAACCCCGAGTTCAAGGGCAAGGCCTCGATCCTGAACATCCCCTCCATCGGCATCATGGACGCCGCGATGGTGGTGGAGGCTTCCGGCCTGCACAAGTACGTCGACAAGGGCAACATGACGAAGGCCGAGATCGACCTGACCATGAAGGTCATGACCGAGGCCAAGAAGAACGGTCAGTTCCGCGCCTTCTGGAAGGACTTCAACGAGTCCGTCAACCTGATGGCTTCGGGCGAGACGGTCATCCAGTCGATGTGGTCGCCGGCCGTGACGGCCGTGCGCTCGAAGGGCATCGCCTGCACGTTCCAGCCGCTCAAGGAAGGCTACCGCTCCTGGGCGTCGGGCTTCTGCGTCTCGAAGGGCACGACGGGCAAGAAGGCCGAGTGGGCCTACGAGTTCGTCAACTGGTTCCTGTCGGGCTGGGCCGGCGCGTATCTCAACCGCCAGGGCTACTATTCGGCCGTGCTGCCCACCGCGAAGGCCAACATGTCGGCCGACGAGTGGGGCTACTGGATGGAAGGCAAGGCCGCGATGAGCGACATCAAGGCTCCGGACGGCTCGCTGCTCGAAAAGGCCGGCGCCAAGCGTGACGGCGGCTCCTACGACGACCGCATGGGCAACGTCGCCTGCTGGAACGCCGTGATGGACGAGAACGACTACATGGTCCGCAAGTGGAACGAGTTCATCGCTGCTTGATGTGACAGGGCCGGAGGAATGCGGGCCTGCGCCCGCATTCACCCTCCCCTCGAGGGGGAGGGTCGGACCGCGCAGCGGGCCGGGGTGGGGTGACGGCAGGCGAGAGCGCCCAATCCGTCGCTCGCACCCCCGCCGGGCGCGGCCACCCCACCCCGCCGACCTTCGGTCGTCGACCCTCCCCCTCGAGGGGAGGGTGGGCGCCCACTCTGTGAGCGCCAGGCATCACAAGGCTCCGCATGCCCATGAAGGACCGCAACTTCACCCTCCCCGCCTGGGCGCAGGCCGCGCCCTTCGCGCTGGTGTTCGCGTTTTTCTTCATCATCCCGCTCGCCTTCGTGGTGATGGTGAGCTTCTGGGACTACAACGACTACGCCATGCTGCCGGGCTTCACGCCGCGCAGCTACGTCGAGACCTTCGAGGGCTGTTACGACCAGCTGCCGGAGCTCTGCACCATCCTGAAGACCTACGTCTCGACGGTGAAGTTCTGCTTCCTCGTGTGGCTGATCACGCTGCTGATCGGCTTCACCATCGCCTACTTCCTCGCCTTCCACGTGCAGTCGATCACCGTCCAGATGACGCTGGCGATCATCTGCACCATCCCGTTCTGGACCTCGAACGTCATCCGCATGATCTCCTGGATCCCGCTGCTCGGCCGCAACGGGCTCGTGAACCAGACGCTGATCTCGATGGGGGCCATCAGCGAGCCGCTGGAGTGGCTTCTCTATTCGGACTTCGCGGTGGTGCTCGCCTTCGTGCACCTGTTCACCTTCTTCATGGTGATCCCGATCTTCAATTCCATGGCGCGCATCGACAAGCGGCTGATGGAAGCGGCCTACGACGCAGGGGCGACAGGCTGGCAGACGCTGTGGAACGTGGTCATTCCGCTCGCCAAGCCCGGGATCGTCATCGGCTCGATCTTCGTGATCACCATTGTGATGGGCGACTTCGTCACCGTGGGCGTAATGGGGGGGCAGCAGATCGCCTCGGCCGGCAAGATCATCGAGACGCGCCTCAACGCGCTGCAGTTCCCGCCGGCGGCGGCCAACGCCGTCATCCTGCTCGCGGTGGTGATGCTGGTGATCACGGCCATGAACCGCTTCGTCGACATCCGGAAGGAGCTGTGATGCGAGGCTCCATCCGCAGGGAGGGCCGTCCCGCCTCCTTCTACTGGCTCGCGATCGTGTTCTGCGCGTTCCTGCTGTTTCTCTACGGGCCGATGATCACGATCTTCATCCTATCGTTCCAGGGGCCGGAGGGCGGGCTCGTGTTTCCGCTGCGCGGCCTGTCCCTGCACTGGTTCCGCAAGCTTTGGGATGGCGGCGGCATCGTCGACATCAAGGGCGCGTTCGTGCGCTCGGTGTTCATGAGCCTCACCGCCATGGTGGTGACGGTGGTGCTCTCCGTCCTCGCGGGCCTCGCTTTCCGCAAGCGCTTCCGCGGCCAGAACCTGCTGTTCTACGTCACGGTGGCGAGCCTCATCGTCCCGTCCATCGTCACCTCGCTCGGCATCGCCCTGCAGTTCCGCCTGCTGGACGACGGGGTCAAGGCGATCGGCCCGGAGTGGCTGACCGAGGGCTACACGACCGCCATGGGCCTCTACACGTCGGGCCTCGGGGCGCACCTCACCTGGACGCTTCCCTTCGGCCTGCTGATCATGTTCGCCATCTTCAACCGCTTCGACAGCCGGCTGGAGGAGGCCGCGCGCGACCTCGGCGCGACGCCGTGGCAGACCTTCCGCTATGTGATCCTGCCCATCATCACGCCCTCGCTGGTGGGCGTGGGCCTGTTCGGCTTCACCCTGTCCTGGGATGAGATCGCCCGGTCCTCGCAGTCCATCGGCGAGAAGAACACGCTGCCTCTGGAATTGCAGGCGCTCACATCCACCGTCACCACGCCGGAAATCTACGCGCTGGGCACGGTGACGACGGGCGTCTCCTTCCTGATGATCGGCGTGGCGCTCGCGACCATCCTGACGCTGCGGGCCCGCCAGGCCGCCAAGGGCTCGGACGCCGGCAAGGGGATGGTGTAGCGAGCGCTCCTGGCCGTCCCGCCTATAGGCTGCCGACAGGCGCTCTCCCGCGCCCCCGGCGCGGCAAGCGCGACCGCGCGCCGGCGCCCATGCGCCGTCCCTTTCCAAAGAAGAGCTCAACCATGCGCATCAGCGTGATCAACCCCAACACCACCGCGGCAATGACCGCCCGGATCGGCGACGCCGCGCGCGCCGTCGCCGCAGCCGGGACGGACATCCTTGCGGTCAACCCGCCGGACGGACCGGTCTCGATCGAGGGGTTCTACGACGAGGCGTTCTCCGTTCCCGGCCTGCTGCGCGAAATCGTCCGCGCGGAGGCTGCGGGTTGCGCCGCCCACGTGATCGCCTGCTTCGATGACACCGGCCTGGAGGCGGCGCGCTCGATCGCCTCCGGACCGGTGATCGGCATCGGCGAGGCCGCCTACCACATGGCGAGCCTGCTGGCGCACCGCTTCAGCGTGGTGACCACCCTCTCGCGCTCCATCCCCGCGCTGGAGAACAACCTGCTGCGCTACGGCCTCGACCGCCGCTGCGGGCGCATCCGCGCCGCCGAGGTTCCCGTGCTGGAGCTCGACGACCCCGCCTCAGACGCCGTCTCGCGCATCGGCCAGGAGATCGAGCGCGCCAAGCACGAGGACCACGCCGAAGCCATCGTGCTCGGCTGCGCCGGCATGGCCGACCTCGCCGCCCACCTCACGAGCGTTCACGGGCTGCCGGTGGTGGACGGCGTGGCCTCGGCCGTGAAGCTCGCCGAGGGGCTGGTGGCGCTGGGGCTGAAGACGTCCAAGATCGGAGGCTACGCTTCGCCGCGGGCCAAGCCCTATACGGGTCTGTTCTCCGGAGATGCGCCGTAGACGCCGCGCCTTGGCGTCGACCGGCGCCGGAATACCCCGGCGCTCTATCGGGCGACTCCCGGGGATGACAGTCCGGTCCCGGCAGAGCATCCTCGGCGTCACGTCCTGCGAACACGGCTGAGGAACAGAGTCAGCCCATCCAACCATCCCCTTGGGAGAGAACGACAATGGCGACCTACGACCTGGCGATCCGCGGCGGCACCGTGGTCACCGCCGCCGACGTCACCCGCTGCGATATCGGCGTGAAGGACGGCCGGATCGCCGTGCTCGCCGAAGCGGTCACCGATGCGGAGAAGACCATCGACGCGTCCGGACTGCTCGTGATGCCGGGCGGCATCGACAGCCACGTGCACCTCGCGCAGAACGCCTATGGCGCGCGCATGGCCGACGGCTTCGAGACGGGCTCCCGCTCGGCCCTGGCCGGCGGGAACACCACGATCATGCCATTCGCCATTCAGCCGCGGGGCGCGTCGCTGCGCGAAAGCGTGGTGAACTACCACAAGCTCGCCGACGGACAGTGCCACGTGGACTACGGCTTCCACCTGATCATCACGGACCCCTCCCCCTCCGTGCTCGGGCAGGAGCTGCCGGCGCTGGTGGGCGACGGCTATACCTCGTTCAAGGTCTTCATGACCTATGACGACATGGTCCTGAACGACCGGCAGCTGCTGGAGGTGTTCGACTGCGCCCGTCGAGAGCGGGCGCTCGTCATGGTGCATTGCGAGGGCTACGACGCGATCAAGTACATGACGGAGCGGCTGGAGGCCGCCGGCAAGACGGCGCCCTACTATCACGCGGTGTCCCGGCCCCAGATCGTCGAGCGCGAGGCGGCGCACCGCGCCATCTCGCACGCCGAGCTGCTCGACGTGCCGATCATGATCGTCCACGTCTCGGGCCGCGAGGCGATGGAGCAGATCCGCTGGGCGCAGCAGCGCGGGCTCAAGGTCTATGGCGAGACCTGCACGCAGTACATCTCGCTGACGGCGGACGACCTGAAGGGCCTCAACATGGACGAGAGCGGGGGCAAGTATGTCTGCTCCCCGCCCCCGCGCGACAAAGCGAGCTGGGACGCGATCTGGGAAGGCATCCAGACCGGCGTGTTCCAGACCTTCTCGTCAGATCACTGCCCCTATCTCTACGAGGGCTCGGAGGGGAAGTTGAACCCGAGGGCGCGCACCTCCTTCCGCTGGGTGCCGAACGGCATCCCGGGCGTGGAGGTCCGCATGCCCATCCTGTTCTCCGAGGGTGTGGTGAAAGGTCGCATCACGCTGGAGCAGTTCGTGGCGCTGACCTCGACCAACCACGCCAAGATGTATGGCGTCTACCCGCAGAAGGGCTCGCTGGCCGTCGGGGCGGACGCCGACATCGTGCTGTGGGACGCGGGCAAAAAGGTGACGATCAGCCAATCCCTGATGCATCACGGCTCCGATTATACGCCGTGGGAGGGCTACGACGTCACGGGGTGGCCCGTGGGCACGATCCTGCGCGGGCGTCATGTCTATGACGACGGCCGCATCCTGGGCGAACCCGGCGACGGCCGCTTCCTGCGTCGGGGGCTTTCGCCCTACGCGAAGCCGCGACAGGCGTGAGGACCTCAACTACACTTGCTTAAAGTTCTCCCGATACCGTCTGGGGATTGTCCAGGTGGTTTTTATGCGAATCGGGCGGCTTTTCAGTTTCCTTGCCGGCGTCATCATTTTGCTGCTGATCTTCGCGGCCGGCCCCTTGCTGGTTTCGGAATGGCGGGGCTATGAGCGCGGCGAACTCAGCGTCCGCACCATCGCCAGCCTCGGGCTCATCCTCCGGGCCCAGGAACTCCTCTCCGCGGAGCGTGACCCCACCGCGGCCGCGCTCAGCTCCGGGGTTCCGATCCCCAGCGATAGAGCGACCGCGCTCGCCATGGCGCGCACGGCGACCGACGCTGCGCTCAGGGCTGCGACGCGGGAATGGGCCGTCAGCCCGTTTCCCGGATCGGCGGACCTGGTGTCAGGGGTGGCGGCGCTGCAATCGGACCTCGCCGCCACGCGGGCGGTCGTCGACGGGCTCCTGACGCGGCCGCCGGGACTGCGGTTCTCGATCGAGATCGCCAACGCGCTCGGCGACATGGCTGGCCTCATCCGGCAGCTTGATCCCGCCATGAACGCCCTCGACAAGGCGATCCTTGCCGCGCAGCCTTCGCTTGTGAACGTCGTCACGCTGGCCCGAACCGCCGGCGACCTGAGGGACTACGCGGGGCAGCTCGGGTCCGTGCTGACCGGCGCGCTGGCCAGGGGCAGGCCGCTCACCGATGCGGAATACCGCAGCCTGGAGAACGTTTCCGGCCGCATCAACGCGATGTGGCACCAGCTCGAGCGGCTGTCCGAAAAGGTGGAGCTCGCCGAAATTCAGGACGCGGTCAACGCGTTGAACACCCACTACTTCGCCACCGGCCTCGATCTCGTGGACCACATGGCGATCCAGAGCAGGGGCGGCGGCGGATACTCGATGGACGCGGCCGGCTTCGCGGCGGCCTATGGCCCGGAGATGCGTTCCATCCTGGGCCTGCGGGACCTTGCGCTGCGGGTTGCCGCCGACGACGCTGACAGGCTCGCACACGCGGCATTCAACCACGCCGCCCGCGACGTCCTCGTCGCGGGCTTGGCGCTGTGCTGCCTTCTCTTGATGATCTTCCTGTTCCGCCGCCAGGTCGTGACGCCGCTGATGCGCCTCACGCCCGCCGTGGATGCGCTCGCCGCCGGCAACCTGGACGTCGACATTCCCGACGCCGGAGGCCGGCGCGACGAGGTCGGCGCGCTGGCGAGAGCCTTGCGCGTCTTCCGGGACAACGCTGTCGCGAAGGCTCAGCTGGAAGCGGAGGCGGCGCGCTCCGGCGAGCAGGCCGCGCGGGAGCGGAGCCACTTCATCGAGTTTCTCGCCACCACCTTCGAGCAGAACGTGATGGGACTGGTGGGCTCGGTCACCGAAGCCGCCAACCAGCTCGATCTCACCGCGCACACCATGTCGGCCGTCGCCAACCAGACGGCCGGAGAGGCGGAGCTTTCGCGCCAGGCGACCGAAACCGCCTCCACGCTGGTGGAAAGCGTGCTGGAGGCCTCCTCTAACCTGTCGCTGCTGCTTTCCGAGATGTCGCAGCAGGTCGGACGCTCCATGCAGATCACCGGCCGCGCCGCGAGGGAAGCGGACGCCACGGACTCCACCATCAAGGGTCTCGTCTCCACGGCGACCCGCATCGACAAGGCCGTCCTGCTCATCTCCGAGATCGCGAGCCAGACGAACCTGCTGGCGCTCAACGCCACCATCGAGGCCGCCCGCGCCGGCGAGGCCGGCCGCGGCTTCGCGGTGGTCGCCTCCGAGGTGAAGGAACTCGCCACCCAGACATCGAAGGCCGCGGAGGAGATCGCCGGACAGATCGGCGCGATCCAGTCATCCGCCGGCCAAGCGGTGGGCGCGCTGGCGCTCATCGGCAACACCGTCGGCGAGATCACGGACACCGCCAAGCAGGTCCACCTCACGATGAACGAGCAGAACGAGGCTGTCCGCCTGATCATGGGTCACGTCGAGCAGGCGGCCCAGAGCTCCCGCTCCGTGCTCGACCGCATGAAGCAGATGACGGAAGCGTCCCGCACGACGGAGAACTCCGCCACCGACCTCTCCCGCGCCGCCGGCGACCTTTCGAAGATGGCCTCGGCGCTCAAGGACACGGTCGGCCACTTCGTGCTCGAGCTACGCAACTCCGCCTGAGCGGATCTTTTCGATCGGGCCGATCCAATCGTCCTCATGCTGAGGAAGCCCCGGCCCGCCGGGGCTGTCTCGAAGCACGGCGACCGGCGGGGAGCCTCCCGAAAGCGCCGAACCATGGGCGGTGGTTCGAGACGGCCGCTGCGCGGCCTCCTCACCACGAGGGGCGTTCCACCAGAACCAACGCTTCGCCGAACAGCTACCGAGCCGGCGCGCCCATCTGCCTCATGCTGAGGAAGCCCCGGCCCCGCCGGGGCTGTCTCGAAGCACGGCGACCGGCGGGGAGCCTCCCGAAAGCGCCGAACCGTTGGCGGTGGTTCGAGACGGCCGCTGCGCGACCTCCTCACCATGAGGGGCGTTCCACCGGGACCAACGCTTCGCCGGACAGGCGCTCGAGCCGGCGCGCCCATCGTCCTCATGCTGAGGAAGCCCCGGCCCCGCCGGGGCTGTCTCGAAGCACGGCGACCGGCGGGGAGCCTCTGGAAAGCGCCGAACCATAGGCGGTGGTTCGAGACGGCCGCTGCGCGGCCTCCTCACCGTGAGGGGCGGTGGTTCTCCTCACCGTCGGAAGCGCGCCCCGCGCCCTAGCGGATGAACGTATCCACGTACTCCGCCCCGAGCCCCACCTCGGCGAAGTGCTTGCGGCACATGTCGATCTTGGTGAAGACGTCCTCGTAGCCCTGCACCTTGCCGTCGGGGTCGACGTAGATCATCGCGCCGTTCACCTGGAACAGCGTCATCATCTCCTCGACGCCCTCGTCCACCACCAGCGTGTGCGTCTCGCCGGGAGCCTCGTAGACATACGCGCCCTCGGTGGCGATCCAGTCGTGTTCGAGGTAGCGCCACTGGCCCTTCAGCACGAAGCCGTGCACCGGCTGGGGGTGGCGGTGGCGCGAGAGCACGCCGGATTTCTTCACGCGCAGGATGTTCTGCCAATAGCCGCGCGACGCGGAGAGGCAGAGCGGCCGGAACCAGACGTTCTCCGCCTGTGGCACCCACAGCCGCTCGTCGGTGGGAATGGCGTTGGGGATCACGATCTCCGGCGGCGAGTCCTTGGGCTGGGGATGGCGATAGGGCGTGCGCTTCTCGGCCTCGGCGGCGGCGTCGAGCCCGGCGCGGTTGACGGCGTTCATGGCTGGGTACTCCGTTGTCCGAAGCAGTGTCACGGGGACTGCCGCGCCGCGCAAGGCGTGCGGGGAAGGGGCTGTCCTGCAGCGGCGAAATGGGGGCCGCACACCCGTCTACACGCGAGTCCCGGATCGCGGGGCGATCCGTCACGCCGCGAGGTATCCTCCGTCGACCGGCAGCACCGTGCCCGTGATGAAATGCGCGGCCTCCGAGCAGAGGAACACGACGGCCCCCGCGACGTCCGCGGGGTCGCCCCACCGGCCCATCGGCGTCCGGCCCGTGATGCCGGCCGAGCGCGCTTCGTCCTCCACCGCCGGCCGGGTGAGCTCGGTAGAGATCCAGCCGGGCGCAATGGCGTTCACGCGGACGCCCTCCTTCGCCCAGGCGACCGCCAGCGACTTGGTGAGCTGCGCCACCCCGCCCTTCGAGGCCGCATAGCCCGGCGCATGGGGCGCGCCGAAGAAGGAATACATCGAGGCCGTGTTGACGATGGAGCCCCGGCTCGCCGCCAGCCTGTCCTTGGCCGCGAGGCAGCAGCGCATGGTGCCGGACAGGTTCACCGCAAGCGTCCTGTCGAACGCCTCCATGGTGAACTCGGCTCCGCCCCGCATGATGATGCCGGCGCAATTCACGAGCGCGTCGAGCCGCTCGCCGCACACCGCCAGCGCCGCGGCGACCGACGCGTCGGACGTCACGTCCAGCAGCACCGGCGTGATCCCGGGATGCGGCGCGAAGGCGTCGATCTCCGCCTGCGACACCCCGCCCGCCACCACGCGATAGCCTGTGTCAGCCAGCGCCCGCGCGACGCCCGCCCCGATGCCGCGCGTCCCGCCCGTCACGAGCGCGGCGCGCGGGGATCCCGATGAGTCCACCATGTGCAGTCCCGATTGCCTGAACTCAGAACCCCAGGGCCGACATGAAATCGGCGAACTCCTGCGCCGCCTTGGGGTCCTTGGGGCGCAACTCGGAGACGGCGAGGCCGCCCGCGGCGGCCTTGGCGTAGGACTTCCGGTTGCCCAGCGCCGCGTCGATGAAGCCCAGCGCCGGCTGGGTGCGGATGATGTCGCCCGCCGCGGCGTTCTCCGCCCCGATGGCGTCGGCCCGGTTCAGGAACACGAACGCCTTGAGGGCCGGGTTCGTCACCCGCGCGTCCTCGACCATCTCCGCGACCTTGTCGAGCGTCCAGACGTCGAAGGAGCGCGGCGCCATCGGCACGGCCACGATGTCGCAAACGCCCAGCGCAGCGCGCTGGCTGGCATTGTCGCCGGCGCCCACGTCGATCACCACGTGCTGGTACTTCGGCGCCAGCCTGCGGATCTCGGTGATGACGGCGCGGCCCTTGAGCGCGATGCAGGTGTACCCCGCGCCGTTCTCACGGCTCTGGTTGCGCATGTTGGTGAAGTCGGTCGCGCTGCCCTGCTCGTCGGCGTCCACCAGCAGCACGTCCTCGCCTGCGGCCGCGAGGCTCACCGCCAGGTTGGTCGCCACCGTGGACTTTCCCGTCCCGCCCTTGGTCCCGCCGATGCCGATGATCACGTGCGCCCCCGCTTTTTGCGCCATGCGCCTGCCCCCGTGCACCTTAGCCGTCAGGAGCGGCTCTCCACAACTCGCCGATCGTGGAACAAGGCATGCGCCAGATCCGACGGGAATGCCCGGGAACCCCGGGAACCCATTGACGCGCGCGGGCTGGCAGCCTTTGCTGGGCTCCGTCGAATCCGCGCCGCGCGCCTCTCCCGGACCCTTTCCCTTGCGTTATTCCATTTTCTCCATCCTCTCCCAGGCCCTGCAGGGCCAGCGCGGATGGACGCCGGCGTGGCGCAATCCGGAGCCCAGGGCCGGCTATGACGTCATCGTCGTCGGTGGCGGGGGGCACGGGCTGGCCACGGCCTACTACCTGGCCAAGCTGCATGGCGTGCGCAACGTCGCGGTGCTGGAGAAGGGCTACATCGGCTCCGGCAATGTCGGCCGCAACACCACCATCATCCGCTCGAACTACCTGCTGCCCGGCAACATTCCCTTCTACGAGCACTCGCTGAAACTGTGGGAAGGGCTGGAGCAGGACATCAACTACAACGCCATGGTGAGCCAGCGCGGCGTGCTCAACCTGTTCAGCTCCGACGGCGAGCGCGACGCCGCCGCCCGGCGCGGCAACGCCATGACGCTGTGCGGGGTGGACGCCGAGCTGCTCGACCGGGAGGGCGTGCGCAGGCTCGCCCCGTATCTCGATTTCGAGAACGGCCGCTTCCCCATCATCGGCGGCCTCTACCAGCCGCGCGGCGGCACGGTGCGCCACGACGCGGTGGCCTGGGGCTACGCCCGGGCGGCGGACCGGCTCGGGGTGGACATCATCCAGAACTGCGAGGTCACCGGCATCACCGTCGAGAACGGCCGGGCCGTCGGCGTGCAGACGACGCGCGGCGCGATCAGGGCGGGCAGGATCGGGCTGGCCGTGGCGGGCAACACGTCGCGCCTCGGCGCCATGGCGGGGCTGCGGCTGCCCATCGAGAGCCACGTGCTGCAGGCCTTCGTCTCCGAGGGCATCAAGCCGCTCGTCGACCAGGTGGTCACCTTCGGGGCCGGGCACTTCTATATCAGCCAGTCCGACAAGGGCGGCCTCGTCTTCGGCGGCAGCATCGACGGCTATAATTCCTACGCCCAGCGCGGCAACCTCCCGACCATCGAGGAGGTGATGGAGGAGGCGGTCGCCATGATGCCTGTCATCGGCCGGCTGCGCGTGCTGCGGCACTGGGGCGGCGTCATGGACATGACGATGGACGGCTCGCCGATCATCGACCTGACGCCCGTGGAGCAGCTCTACCTCAACTGCGGCTGGTGCTATGGCGGGTTCAAGGCCACGCCAGCCTCCGGCTGGTGCTTCGCCCACACCATCGCGCGGGACGAGCCCCACCCCCTGAACGCCGCCTATCGGCTCGATCGCTTCGCCACCGGCCGCCTCATCGACGAGGCCGGCACCGGCGCGCAGCCGAACCTGCACTGAGGCTCCGATGCGCATCCCCTGCCCCCACTGCGGCGAGCGCGGCAACGAGGAGTTCAGCTATCTCGGCGACGCCTGCGTGACCCGGCCCGAAGACGGCCTGGAAACCACCGCCGGTTCCGCGATTTTCTCCGCCTGGATGGACTACGTCTATCTCCGGGACAATCCAGCCGGCCCGCATCGCGAACTCTGGCAGCATGTGCATGGCTGCAGGAGCTGGCTGGTGGTCACCCGCAATGTCGTGACGCACGACATCCTCGGCGTCGAGGATGCCCGCCAGGTCGCACTCGCCCGCCGAGGCGCCGCATGACCCAGGCCTTCGTCCTGCCGCCGAACCGCCCGACGCGCGGCGGTCTCGTCGACCGCTCCCGCATCCTGCCCTTCACCTTCGACCGGCGGAACTACATCGGCAATCCTGGCGACACGCTGGCCTCCGCCCTCGTCGCCAACGGCGTGAAGCTCGTCGGGCGCTCCTTCAAGTACCACCGGCCGCGAGGGATCCTGTCCGCCGGGCCGGAGGAGCCGAACGCCCTCGTCGAACTCCGCTCGGGAGACCGCCGGGAGCCCAACACGCGCGCCACCACGGTCGAACTCTACGAGGGACTTTCCGCGACCAGCCAGAACCGCTGGCCCTCGCTGGCCCTCGACGTGATGAGCGTCAACCAGCTGCTCAGCCCCTTCATCGGGGCAGGCTTCTACTACAAGACCTTCATGTGGCCCGCGTCCTTCTGGGAAAAGGTCTACGAGCCTATCATCCGGCGCGCCGCGGGCCTCGGCCGGCCGCCCGAGGGCCCCGACCCGGACGCCTACGAGAAGGGCACGCTGCACTGCGATCTGCTGGTCATCGGCAGCGGCCCTGCGGGGCTGATGGCGGCGCTGGCCGCCGGGCGGGCCGGCGCGCGGGTCATCCTGGCCGAGGAGGATTTCCGTTTCGGCGGCCGTCTGCTCTGCGAGAGCCGCGCCATCGGCGGCGAGGCGGGGTGGGAATGGGCGGAGGCCGCCGAGCGCGAACTCGCCTCGCTGCCCAATGTCACCCTCCTGCCCCGGACCACCGTGTTCGGCGTCTACGACCAGGGAACCTACGGCGCGCTCGAGCGGGTCTCGGACCACGTCGCCTCGCCGCTTCCCGGCCACGCCCGGCAGCGCCTCTGGCGCATCGTCGCCCGCCGCTCGATCCTGGCCAGCGGCGCGATCGAACGACCCATCGTGTTCGGCGGCAACGACCGGCCCGGCGTGATGCTGGCAGGCTCGGTCCGGACATACCTCAATCGCTACGCAGCGGTGCCCGGCCAGCGTGTGGTCGTGTTCACGAACAACGACGATGCAGTACGGACCTTGCGGGATCTCACCGATTCCGGGGCGAGCGTGGTGGCTCTCGTCGATGTCCGGCCGGAACCGGCAGCAGCCATCTCCGTCGCGGCTGACGCTGCCGGCGCGCACTTCTTTCCCGGAAGCGTGATCCGGAGGACGTTCGGCGGGCGGGAGATCCACGCGGTCGAGATCGCAGGACCGAAGGGCGTCGTCACGCTGGAATGCGATCTGCTCGCGATGTCAGGGGGTTGGACCCCCACGATCCACCTCACCTCGCATCTCGGCGGCAAGCCGATCTTCGATCCCGGCATCGGCGCTTTCGTGAGTGGCGCGCTGCCGCCGGGCATGGCCGTGGCGGGAGCAGCGACCGGCCGGGGGAGCGCCGACGAAGCGATGACTGCCGGCGCCTATGCCGGCCTTGAAGCGGCATCGGATGCAGGTTTCACGGGAGCGGCCATCGAAATCCCGGAGATCGATCGCGAAAGCACCGAGGTCTCGCCTTTCTGGCATGTCGCGGATTCTTCCGGAAAGGCCTTCGTCGACTTCCAGAATGATGTCAGCGTCGACGACATCGGTGTCGCGCAGCGCGAATCCTTCCTCTCCGTCGAGCATCTCAAGCGTTATACGACGCTCGGCATGGCCACGGACCAGGGCAAGACGTCCAATGTCAACGGCATCGCCATCATGGCGGCGCAGCGAGGCCTCGACCCCGGCCAGGTGGGAACCACAACGTTTCGGCCACCTTACACGCCTGTTTCCGTTGGCGCTTTTGCGGGGCGCCACAGGGGAAAATCCTTCCGTCCGACCCGCCTCACCGCCGCCCACGCCTGGGCCGCCGAGCAGGGCGCCTCCTTCGTGGAGACCGGATTGTGGCAGCGCGCCCAATGGTTTACGCGGCCCGGGGATACCGATTGGCTATCCAGTTGCACGCGTGAAGTATTGGCGGTCCGCAACGGAGTGGGCATCTGCGACGTCTCCACGCTGGGCAAGATCGCATTGCAGGGGCCGGATGCGGCGGCCCTGCTCGAGAAGATTTACATCAACGGAATCAGCAAGTTGGCCGTGGGCCGCGCGCGTTATGGGGTCATGTTGCGTGAAGACGGCTTCGTCTTCGACGACGGCACCATCGCGCGCCTCGAAGATCAACATTTTCTGGTGACGACTACCACGGCAAATGCTGGCAAGGTGATGCAGCACATCGAATACTGCCACCAGTGGCTCTGGCCAGAATTCGACGTTCAGTATGCGTCCGTGACGGAGCAATGGACGCAATTCGCTGTAGCCGGGCCTCGCTCACGCGAGCTTCTCAGCCGCTTCGTCGACGCCCGCCACGACATCTCTAACGCTGCATTTCCTTTCATGGCGGCTGCCGAGCTGTCGATACTTGGCGGCGTAAAGGCAAGACTGTTCCGGATCTCGTTTTCCGGCGAACTCGCCTACGAAATCGGCGTGCCCTCCCGCTTCGGAGACGCCCTTGCCCGCGCCCTGATGGCGCGCGGGGGCGACCTTGGGGTGACGCCCTACGGGCTCGAAGCGATGAGCGTCATGCGTATCGAGAAGGGCCACTCCGCGGGCGGCGAACTGAACGGGCAGACCACCGCGCGCGACCTCGGCCTCGGCAAAATGATGTCTGGAAACAAGGACTTCATCGGCCGCGTCATGGCGACCCGCCCGGCCTTGAACGAACCCGGCCGCCCTGCGCTGGTGGGTTTCAGGACGCTCGATCCGGCCGACGTCGTCACCGCCGGGGCTCACTTCCTCGAGAAAGGCGCGGCGCCCACCCTGGAGAACGACCTCGGTCACATCACGTCCGTGGCGTGGTCGCCGGAGTTCAAACGCTGGATCGGCCTCGGCCTGATGGCCCACGGCCCCGAGCGCCATGGCCAGACGGTGCGCGCCTGGGACGCCATGCGCAAGCGGGACGTCCCAGTCGAGCTCTGCTCGCCCGTGTTCCTCGACCCCAAGGGAGACCGGCTGCGTGGCTGAGCTTTCCGATCTCTCACCCCTGCCCCGTTCCGCTTTCCAGGGCCTCATGCTGCCAGACCAAGCGTCCGGCCCGGCCGCTGCAGGGGTGACCGCACGAGAGTGCGTTGATCTCGCGATGTTTTTCGTAGCGGCCAGGACCGGGCGGACAGAAGCGTTGCGGGAGGCGATCGAAGGTCGGTTGGGGCTCGCTCTGCCTATGACGCCCGCTCGCAGTGCGGCGGGACACCTCGCCGCGCTCTGGATTGGGCCGGACCAGTGGCTCGTCAGCTTTCGCCGGGACCGCTCATCAGAAGCCGAACAGGCCCTCGTTTCGGCCTGCAGCCAGAACGCAGCCATGGTGGAGGTCGGCGACGGACGCGCCGTGCTGCGCGTGTCCGGTCCAAAGGCGCGCGATGTTCTCGCCAAGGGCGTGCCGATCGACCTTCATCCGTCCGTCTTCCAGCCAGGGCGTGCGGCCAGCACCGTCGCGGCGATGATCGATATCCATCTGGCGCAGATCAACGACGAACCCACTTACGAGATCGTGCTGTTTCGCAGTCTCGCGGGGAGTTTCTGGCACTGGCTCGAGGGTTCGGCGGCCGAGTTCGGGCTGGAGATCGCCGAGCCAATCTGAGAAAAGAGCGCTTACTGCGTCGCCAGATTGCGGAATGGCGAGATTTGCCACCGTTCGGACACCGGATTGCTGTGGTATCCCCCGAAATATCCTCGGTCGAGATGACCGGGAAGCATTCCTGAGAAAGGAAGCGACCGCTGGAGCGCACGATGGTTGGAAGAGAGGGCTCCTCCGCGGGGATCACCCGCCGCGAATGGGTGGCTGGGGCTGCATCCGCCGCGGCGCTGCTGCAGGGCGGCGTCAGGCCGGTCCAGGCCGCCAACGCCCAGGCGACCCTGCGCGTCCTTGCGACGACGGACCTGCACGTGCACGTCCTTCCCTACGACTATTACCGCGACAGGCCGGACGACTCTGTTGGACTGGCCCGGACCGCGACCCTGATCCATGCGGCGCGCGCCGAAGTCCGCAACAGCCTGCTGTTCGACAACGGAGATCTCATCCAGGGCAATCCGATGGGCGATTGGGTCGCTCAGCGAAACGGCGTCAAGGCGGGCGAGGTGCATCCGATCTTCCAGGCCATGAACCAGCTCGACTACGCGTGCGCGACGGTCGGCAATCACGAATTCAATTACGGCCTCACCTATCTCGGTTTCGCCCTGTCGGGCGCGAAATTCCCGTTCGTCTGCGCCAACCTCGTGAAGTCGGACGGCACGCCGCTTTTGAAGCCCTGGATCGTGCTCGACCGTGAGATCGAGGACGAAAGCGGGACGAAACACCGTCTGAAAGTCGGCGTCATCGGCTTCGTCCCACCTCAGATCATGCTGTGGGACCAGCACCATCTCGCCGGACGCGTCGTCACGAGCGACATCCTGGAAGCAGCCCACCGGCACGTCCCGGAACTGGCCAAGCAATCCGATATCGTCGTCGCCCTGTGTCACTCAGGGATTTCCGGAGCTCCGCGAAAGGGAGGCGACGAGAACGCTGCGCTTTACCTGGCCGAGGTCGCCGGGATCGATGCGATCATCGCCGGGCACCAGCACAAGGTCTTCCCCGGACCGGACTTCGCCGCCACGCCCGACATCGACCCCTCCAAGGGGACGCTCTTGGGAATCCCGGCCGTCATGCCCGGAGCCTGGGGCAGTCACCTCGGCGTGCTCGACCTGCGGATCGTCAAGCAGGGCGACGACTGGAAAGTCGCTGGATTCGCAGTCGCCGCTCGCCCTATCGCAGAACGGCGAGACAGCGCCGTGGTGGCCCTCGTGTCATCAGACGAGGCGGTGTCGAAAGCCGTCGAGGACGCCCACGAGGGTACCCTGGCCTTTGTCCGCCAGCCCGTCGGCGAGACCACCGCGCCGATCAATTCATATTTTGCGCTCGTCGCCGATTCCCCCGCTGTCCAGGTCGTGTCCCAGGCTCAGATCTGGTACGTGTCGGGCCTCGCAAAAGCCCGGCCGGACCTGGCGGACCTCCCGGTGCTGTCCGCGGCCGCGCCATTCAAGGCCGGCGGGCGCGGCGGTCCCGACTACTTCACGAGCATCAAGACGGGTCCCGTCGCCATCAAGGACGTCGCGGATCTCTACCTTTATCCGAACACGGTGCGGGCCGTTAAGCTGACCGGCCGGGACGTGCGGGAGTGGCTGGAGCGCTCCGCCGGCCTGTTCCGGCAGATCGACCCGGCGCGAACGGACGAGCAGCCCCTCATCGATCCTGAGTTTCCGCCGTTCAACTTCGACGTTATCGATGGCGTGACCTACGAAATCGACGTCACAGCGCCGTCGCGCTACGACCTCGATGGAAAGCTGCTCAACCCGGACGCCAAGCGTATCCAGAACCTGCGTTTCCAAGGGCGGCCGCTCGATCCCGATCAGTTCTTCCTGGTCGCCACCAACAACTACAGGGCAAGCGGCGGCGGAAATTTCCCGAAACTCGATGGGAGCTCGGTCGTCATCGAGGCGCCGGACAGCAACAGGGACGTGCTCGTGTCCTACATTCGCGAGCAGAAGGTCCTGCACCCCGCGGCGGACATGAACTGGAGACTCGCTCCCCTGCCCGGCAGCGTGCTCGCGACGTTCGAGTCCTCGCCGAAGGCCGCGAAGGCCGAACCTCCGGCGGGCCTGGCCATCGTGAAGCTGGGCGACGGCGCCAAAGGCTTCACCAAATACCGCCTGGCCAGCGCCTGACGTCCGTGCTGCACAGCTGACGCATGCCCGCATTGCCGGAATGATGCTCTCGCGTCGCGAACGGACGTTGACCCGCTTCTCGTTACAGCACTAGCATGCCAGCACCCCAGCCGGATTTGAACGGCGGGATGCGATTCAAATCGGTTCAACGACAAAAGCGGGCGGCCTCCCGGCCAGCCACGCAAGGAGGAAATCATGACGACACGCGCCATCATCGTGGGGCTCTTGGCCACGACCGCCGCCCTCGCCTGCTCCGCTGCTTCGGCCCAGACTGCGGACACATCCAAGAAGAAGATCGTCCTGTCCAACAACTACGCTGGAAATTCCTGGCGTCAGGCCATGTTGAAGAGCTGGGACAAGGTCACAAAGGAAGCAGTGACCAAGGGCGTCGTCAGTTCAGCCCAAGCATTCACGACCGCCGAGAACCAGGCGACCGAGCAGGCCGCCCAGATCCAGAACCTGGTTCTGCAGGGCGTCGACGCCATCGTGGTCAACGCGGCCTCCCCGACGGCCCTCAACGGCGCCATCAAGCAGGCTTGCGACGCCGGCATCGTGGTCGTCTCTTTCGACGGCATCGTGACTGAGCCTTGTGCATATCGCGTTGCGGTCGACTTCAAGAAGCTCGGGTCGATGCAGATCGACTATCTCAAGACCCGGCTTGCCGACGGCGGCAATCTGCTCGAGATCCGCGGCATCGCCGGCGTGTTCGTCGACGACGAGATCCACGAGGGCACTGTCACGGCGGCCAAGGATTCCAAGTTCAAGATCGTCGGCTCGGTGCATGGCAACTGGACGCAGACCGTCGCGCAGAAAGAGGTTGCCGGCATCCTTCCGACCCTGCCTGAAATCAAGGCGGTCGTGACCCAGGGTGGTGACGGATGGGGCGCCGCCCAGGCCTTCGCGGCGGCCGGTCGGCCGACTCCGATCATCTTCATGGGCAACCGTGAGGACGAGCTGACCTGGTGGAAGGAGCAGAAGGACAAGAATGGCTACGGCACGATGTCGGCGTCGATCGCGCCCGGCTCGTCAACATTCGCGTTCTGGGTCGCCCAGCAGGTTCTCGCCGGCGCGAAGGTTCCGAAGGACATGACGCTCCCGATCCTGGTCGTGACGCAAGACGACCTCGAGCAGAAGCTCAAGGAGACGGACAAGGGCGGTGTGACCAACAAGGAATATACGCTCGACGAGGTGAAAGACTTCATCGCCAAGGCGAAGTAAGCAGGACGATACAGGGGCGGTCCTTTCCAAAAAGCAGCGCGGAACGGACCGCCCGCCGTCGATCTGACCTCTCCGCCGGAGACCGGCTTGCCGGCCCACCGTCGGACCGGTGTCGGCAGACTGCCGGCCAATGGCGGCACATGGCGGTTGCCGGCTTCCCGCCGATTCATTTGCCGGGCGCATTCGCTTGACCGAGCGACAGCTCGCCCCACCATCGATTGCAGGCTCAAGCGTGACGTCAGCTCCCGACATGCCCCACGAACCCCCCAACCCGGAGGCCGCGGTCTCGCTGGCCGGGGTCGCGAAGAGCTTTGGGGCGGTGCGGGCGCTTGACCGCGTCAACGTCTCCGTGTTCCCCGGCGAGTGCCTCGGTCTCGTCGGCCACAACGGCGCGGGCAAGTCCACCCTGATGAACGTGCTGGCCGGCACGCTCGCTCCCGATGAGGGAACCATCACGGTTGCAGGCCGCACGGTGGGGAGCCAAGGGGCGAGCTGGTCGGTGCGCGATGCGCACCGCAACGGCGTCCGCTGCGTGTTCCAGGAGCTCTCGCTCTGTCCGAACCTCTCCATCGCGGAGAACACGCGGGTGGCCCACCCCGACATCCGGGGCTGGGGATGGCGCAAGAAGGCCGCCCGGCTGCTCTTCGATAAGCTCGACGCCATCTTCCCCGGTCACGGCCTCTCGCCGGACGACGTGGTCGGCGATCTCTCGATCGGCCGGCGACAGGCGGTGGAGATCGCCCGCGCCTTCACCGAGACGCTCGAGCCCGTGGAACTCGTCATCCTCGACGAGCCGACCTCCTCGCTCGACAGTGTGCAGGCCGACCAACTCCTCGCCTATGTCCGGCGCTTCGTGGCGGAGGGCAAGAGCGTCGTGCTGATCTCGCACAAGCTGGGCGAGATCCTCGCCGCCACAGATCGCGCCGTGGTGATGAAGGATGGCCGGGTCGTCGGCGACAGGCCGACGCGCGAGTTCACCCGCGACAGCCTCGTCTCCGCCATGGGGCACGAGGACCCGCCGGAACGCGCAGCGGCCCGCGTGGTGCGCGGTGTGGCGGACGCGCCGGCCCGCATCGAGGTCAAGGCCCGGGCAGGCGGACTGCCGCTGATGGCGCGCAAAGGCGAGGTCATCGGCCTCGCCGGCCTCGCGGGGCACGGCCAGACGCGTATGCTCGTCCGCATCCACGATGCGGCCGGCAGCACCTCCGGCGACACCATCGTGCGTGGCCCCGTTGCGCTGGTGGCCGGCGACCGGCAGGCGGATGGGGTGTTCCCGATGTGGTCCATCGCCCGCAACATGACAGTGCGCTCGCTGCCGCAGCTGGCCCGGGGGATGCTGCTCGACGCCGGGGCCGAGGCGGCTATGGCGGCGGACTGGAAGCGCAGGCTGCATCTGGTGACGCCGAGCGTCGACAACCCCATCCTGTCGCTCTCCGGCGGCAACCAGCAGAAGGCGCTGTTCGCCCGGGCGCTGGCGAGCGACGCTGACATCATCCTGATGGACGATCCCATGCGCGGCGTCGACATCGGCACCAAGCGCGAGGTCTATGAACTCATCGCCGAGGAGGCCCAGAAGGGCCGCACCTTCCTCTGGTACACGACGGAGTTCGACGAGCTCTTCCATTGCGACCGCGTCGCCGTGTTCCGCGACGGGCGCATCGTCGGCGACCTCACGGCGGCCGAACTGACCGAGGACAAGGTGCTGCAATTCTCCTTCCACGAGGCTGGCGCGGCCGAGCCGCAGGCGGGCGCGCACGCATGACCCGCGTCAATTCGGCCTTTGTCGCCAATGTTCTGCGGGCAGCCCTGCCGGCCATCGCGCTCGCCGCAATCCTGGCGACGATCTTCTCGCAGCAGCCGCGGGCGATGTCGTATTTCGGGCTGAACCTGCTGCTCAGCCTGGCCATCCCCATCATTTTCGCCGCCCTGGCGCAGATGCTGGTGATCACCATCGGCGACCTCGACCTTTCGGTGGGCCAGTTCGTCTCGTTGGTGGCTTGCATCGGGGCGACTTTGCTGCCGAACAGCCCTGTGCTGGCGGTAGCGGCGCTGATCGGCTGCGTTGCGGTCTATGCCGCCGTTGGCGCGTTGATCGAGCTGCGGAAGTTGCCGTCTATCGTGGTGACACTGGGGCTCTCCTTCGTCTGGCTCGGGCTCGCCATCCTGCTGCTGCCGACCCCCGGTGGGCGGGCGCCGGCCTGGTTGATCACGGCCCTGCAGTTCAAGCCGGCCTATGCGCCGCTCGTGGTGTGGGTCGCGGTCGCCGTGGCGCTGGCGGTGCATGTGCTGATCATGCGCTCGGCCTGGGGCACGGTGATGCGGGGCGCGGGCGGAAACCCTCGCTCGGTGCAGCGGGCGGGCTGGTCCCTGCTGCGCACCCGCATGACGCTGTACGCACTCGCGGGCGTGTTCGGCATCCTCTCCGGCCTGTCGCTGGTGGGGCTCACCACCTCGGCGGACGCCAACATCGCCTCGCGCTATACGCTGCTCTCCATCGCCGCGGTGATCCTCGGCGGCGGCGAGTTCGTCGGCGGCCGGGTGTCGCCCATCGGAGCCGTCATCGGGGCGCTGACGATGACGGTGGCGGCGTCGTTCCTGATCTTCATGCAGATCAAGCCGGATTGGCAGATCGGCGCGCAGGGGCTGATCCTGATCCTGGTGCTGGCGCTGCGGGCCGTGATCGATTGGCTGGGGAGGCGTGGATGACAGCGCGCAGCGACCTGGAGCGCAGCTCCGCCCCCTCCTTCCTGAGAACGCTGCTCTCGCGGCCTTGGCTCTGGTCCTACGTGGCGGCGCTTGCGGTCTGGCTCATCGCCATCGCGAACTCTCGCGGCCAGGGCGCAGGCGACATCCTCACGGCGGCCTTCACGTTCTCCGCCTTCACCGTGCTGGCCTCTCTCGGCCAGATGCTGGTAATCACGACGGGGCCGGGCAATGTCGACCTGTCGATCCCGTCCACCATCGCCCTCTCCAGCGCCGTGTCGATGCTGGTGATGAACGAGAGCGCCGCGATGATCGTGCCGGGGCTGCTGGCCGCCATCGCGGTGGGGCTCCTGATCGGGACCTTCAATTTCGGGCTGATCCGCCTGCTCCGCATCCCGCCGATCATCGCCACGCTGGCTTCGAGCCTCGTGGTGACCTCCATCGCCATCTCCATCGGGCGCGGCCTGAAGATCAAGCCGCCGCTGCCCTTCCAGGCTTTTGCGACAGGCAGGGTGTTCGGCTTTCCCATCGTGGCCCTCGTCGCGATCGCGGCAGCGCTCGTGGTGGCGGTGGTGCTGGAGCGGACGGTCTACGGGCGCTCCGTGGCCGCGGTCGGCCAGAACAGACGCGCAGCGCATCTGGCCGGGCTGAAGGTGGAGCGCACGCGCTTCCTGACCTATGCCGCGTCAGGTGCGCTGGCTGGCCTTACAGGCGCGCTGATCGCCGGGTTCGCGGGCGGCAACTCCCTGGACCAGGGCGAGGAATACCTGCTTCTCACCATCGCCGTCGTGGTCATCGGCGGCACGGCGGTGGCGGGCGGGCGCGCCTCGGTGCCCGGTATCTGGGGCGCGGCGCTGTTTATGTTCCTGCTGGTCGCGATGCTGAACTCAGCCGGCGCTGGATCAGGCGTGCGGATGCTGCTGACGGGGATCATCATCATCGGCGTGATCACGCTGGCTGGTGGCGAGAAGAGCGGGCGGTAGTGCTGCGTCCCGTTGCTGTGGAGAAGCAGCCCTGCTTACCACCTCACGGCCGTCGTCCCGGGCGCGCTGCATCGCGCAGCGGTGCGGCGCTGACCCGGGATCCAGGGCAAAGATGTTGGATGGGCGCTGCGGTGTCCTGGGTCCCGGCTCTCCGCTGCGCTTCGGCCGGGATGACGGAGAGGGGAGCGGCTGGCGGAGGTGGCGGGGGCCGGCTGAGAGGTGAGCGCCCAGTTCCTGGGTTGCCGCGTCGCTGCGCTCCTCGCAATGACGGAGGTACTCGCCACCTTTGAAGATGGTGCCGGCTACCGCTAGTTCCGCGGCCACCTTGCATCGGGGTCGAGCGGCCAGATGGGGCGTTGGAGTTTCTCGAAGCTGAGCTTGCTGTTGTCGGAGGTGGTGACCCCCTCCCCGTCCAGCGTCACCCGGGCGTTCTCGTAGGGGGAGAAGCCGGCGCGGTAGTGGATGCGGGATTTGAGGAGCAGGAAGCGGCAGTGGGCGGGGTCGATGCCCACGCTGGTGAAGATGCCGGCGTCCCAGGGCTCGTGATGAAGCGAGGTGACCACGATGGAGACGCCCGCCGTCTCGAACACCGCGGTGGGACCGGTCATCACCTTCGTGCCGGTGTACATGGGCCCGCGGATCGTCCACTCGCCGTCGGAGAGGCGGCGCACCCGCCCCGTGAGCCGGAGCGGCTGGGCCGTGTGGCCCACGGACGGCATATCGGACTTGCCGCCGAGGTCGAGCGTCAGCGTCGCGCCGACGCCGGCCCGCATCATCTCCAGCACGGCGTCGGGATCCCAGACGGCGGCGACGGCGACGCCCTGCAGGCCCTGGCGCAGCACCTCGCGGAGCACGACCATGGAGTCCGAGGTGCCGCCCGAGCCGACGTTGTCGGCGTGGTCCAGCAGCACGACGGGGCGCGCATCGATGGTCGCGGCGCGGGCGACCGCGTCGGCCAGCGGCTCGTGCCGGTAGACGAACTCGTCGCGCCGCTCCCAGGCCGCTTCGAGCAAGCGGTCACGTGACGCGACCGCCGCCGCGGCGTCCCCATCGGCGACGACGATGGCGGACATGCCGGCCTGGGGAATGTCCGCCATCGGGAAGCCGCCGAACACTGACGCGCAGAGGATGCCGGGGCGCTTCTCCTCCTCGCGTGTCATCTGCTGGACGGTCTTCATGGGTTCGTCCGCGGTGCCCATGCGCAGCGTCTGGGCGAGCAGCGGGACCGTGCCGAAGGCGTTCACGGGGCGGACGCGGCCGGCCAGCGTGTCGAGCAGGATGCGCCCGCAGACGGCGCCCGTGGCGTACATGTCGGTGTGCGGGTAACTCTTGTAGCAGTTGAAGATCGTGCAGTGGTCGGCGACCTCCTGCGTGATGTTGCCGTGCATGTCGAAGGTGACGGCAATGGGCGCGTCCGGGGCGATGGCGCGCATGCGGGCGAGAAATGCGCCTTCGGCGTCCCACTCGTCCTCCGAAACCATGGCGCCGTGCAGGTCGAGCATCGCGGCGTCGAAGCCGCCCTGCGCCCAGGCGTCGAGGATGCGGCCGGTCAGGTAGTCATAGGCCTCACGCCGGACGAGACCGGACGGCATCGCCTCGGCGGCGACGGGAGTGACGATCTCGGCCCCGACGGACTCGGCGAGATCGATGAAAGCGGCAATGGGGTGGTTGGTGCCGCGATAGGCGCGTACGACATCAGGCCCCTCGTGCAGCCCCCAGGCGCGGAAGCGGGCAAGGTCGGTCACCACCGGCGAGAAGGTGTTGGTCTCGTGCTTCATCATGGCGATGAGAATGCGCATGAGGGTGTCCTTTGCCGGCCGCCGGCAAGTCTAACGGGAGGTCCGGGCGAAGCCAAAGCGCGTGGCGGGATGATGGGCCTGCGCCGGACGCAACGCGGACCTTCGGCCTCGGAGCGGAGCGGCAAGTCGTCCGGCCACACCCACGGTCCTCATCCTGAGGAAGCCGCGAAGCGGCTGTCTCGAAGGACGGCCACTGGTTTGGCTCTAACTTTTTAGCTCCCCGCCCCTCGCCGTGCTTCGAGACACCCCGGATTGCATCCGGGGCTCCTCAGCATGAGGACGATGGGTGCGGTTGGACGGTTTTCCGGCAGGCTCTCAGGGCGCGCGCCGCGCGCGGGCCTTGATCAAGGCGTCGAGATGCAGAGCCGCGTCGACGAGCGTCCGCGTGTAGGCCTGCTTCGGGCGCGCGAGAACCTCCTCCGTCGGACCCTCCTCCACCACCCTGCCCTTGCGCATGACGATCACGCGGTCGGTGACGGCGCGGACCACCGTGAGATCGTGCGAGATGAACAGCATGGCGAGGCGGAGGCGATGCTGGAGATCGGCCAGCAGGTCGAGGATCTGCGCGCGGACGGAGACGTCGAGGGCCGAAACCGGCTCGTCGAGAACGATCAGCTCCGGCCGGGTGATCAGGGCGCGCGCGATGGCGAGACGCTGGCGCTGGCCGCCCGAGAATTCGTGGGGATACTTGCCGGCGTCGTCGGCGGAAAGGCCGACCTCAACGAGCGCCGACTCGATGCGCGCCTGCCGTTCGGCATCGGTCAGCGGCTCCGTCAGGAGGTGCAGGGGCTCGGCGACGATGCGGCCGGCGCGGTGGCGGGGATCGAAGGAACCGTAGGGGTCCTGGAACACCATCTGGACGCGGCGGCGCACGGTCATCAACGCGGGACCGGAGAGGCCGGTCACATCAGCGCCATCGAGCAGGATCGCGCCGCCATCGGCCGGCTCGAGTGCGAGGACCGCGCGGGCCAGCGTGGACTTGCCGCATCCGGACTCGCCGACGAGGCCGACGCTCTCACCGGCCCGCACGACGAGGTCCACGCCGTCGACGGCGCGCAGGCGGGGCGCGGGCGCGAAGAGCCGCGGACGCGCGAGGCGGTACTCGCGGACGAGGCCGCGCACGTCCAGCAGCGGCTTCTCCGCCCGCGGCCGGGCGGTTCGCCTCGCGGGCTGATGGCGGGAGGCTTCCAGGAGCGCCCGCGTGTAGGGGTGTTCGGCGCGCTCGAAGAAGCCCGCGGCGGGGCCAGTCTCCACGATCCGGCCCTGGCGCATCACGGCGATGCGGTCCGCCATGGCTCCGACCACGGCGAGGTCATGGCTGATGAGGACGAGGCCGCAGCCCTGCTCGGCGACGAGGTCGCGCAGCAGAGCGAGGATCTGGGCCTGGGTGGTGACGTCGAGCGCGGTGGTGGGCTCGTCGGCGATGACGAGCCGCGGAGCGAGCGCGACCGCCATGGCGATGACCACTCGCTGGCGCTGCCCCCCGGAGAGTTCGTGCGGGTAGCGGCTGGGCGGGGCGACTTCGGGCGGGAGCCCGACGCGGGCGAGCACCGCGGCGGCGCGGGCCGCGGCCTCGGCGCGGCCGACGCCGAGGTGCAGCGAGAACACCTCCGCGACCTGTGCGCCGATGGTTTTCAGAGGGTTGAGCGCCGTCATGGGCTCCTGGAACACCATGCCCATTGTTTGCCCGCGCAGCTTGCAGAGCTCCCGTTCCTGCAGGCCGAGGAGCTGGCGGCCCTCCAGAGCGATGCTGCCCGCGGCGCGAGCGCCGTGAGGAAGGAGCTGCATCACCGACAGCGCGGTCAGCGACTTGCCGGAACCGGATTCGCCGACGACGCCCAGGACCTCGCCGGCGTCGAGCGTCAGGCTGACATCGTGCAGGATCGGCGCGCCATGGATGGTGAGGTCGAGGTTCTCGATGGCGAGGAGCGGCACGCGGTCAGCGCTCCCGGACGAGGCGGGGATCGGTGAGGTCGCGCAGCCCGTCGCCCATCAGGTTGAGGCCGAGCACGGTGACGATGATCGCCAGGCCGGGCACGAGCGCGAGACGCGGGGCGAGGCTCATCAGCGTCTGCGCCTCGTTCAGCATGCGCCCCCAGCTCGGGTTGGGCGGCTGCACGCCGAGCCCGACATAGGACAGCGCCGCCTCGGCCAGGATGCCGAGCGAGAGCTGCACGGTCGCCTGCACAATGATCAGTGCGAGGATATTGGGAAGGATGTGCTCGACCGTGATCCGCGGCCCGGTCTTGCCGGAGACGCGCGCCGCAAGGACGAAGTCGCGGGTCCAGAGCGGCAGCGCCGCGCCATAGGCGACGCGGGCGAAGACCGGGATGTTGAAAATGCCGATGGCAACCATGGCGTTGAGCGCGCCGGGGCCTACCAATTCACGCAGCATGATGGCGATGAGCAGCGCGGGGAAGGCGAAGACGAAGTCGTTCAGGCGCATGATCGCGCTGTCGACGACGCCGCGCCGCTCGGCCGCGAGCAGCCCCAGCGGCACGCCGATGCCTGCGCCGATGCCGACGGCCACGAAGGACACGGCGATGGAGGTGACCGCGCCGCGCATGATCATGGAGAGCGTGTCGCGGCCGAACTGGTCGGCGCCCAGCCAGTGCGCGGCGGAGGGCGGCAGCAGCTTGGCGGGGATGTCGATGGCGCGGGGATCATAGGGGGTCCAGACCAGGGACAACGCCGCGACGAGCGCTACCAGGGCGACGACCGCGCCGCCCAGCACGAAGCTGCGGTGGCGCAGCGCGCGGGCGGCGAAGCCGGAGGGGACGGCGGCGAGAGCGGACGCGCTCATGGCCACCTCCGCAGGCGGGGATCCACGGCGAGATAGGCGAGGTCGACGAGGAAGTTGACGGTGACGACGCTCGCGACCAGCAGCATCACCACGCTGCGCACCACCACGAGGTCGCGCTGGTTGATGGCCTGGAACACCAGCCGGCCGAGGCCCGGCAGATAGAACACGTTCTCGATGATGATGGTGCCGGCCAGCAGGAAGGAGAACTGCAGGCCCATGATCGTGAGGACGGGGATGAGCGCGTTGCGCAGCGCGTGGCGGCGTAGCGCCTGCCCGCGGCTCAGGCCCTTGGCGCGGGCGGTGCGGACATAGTCATCGCCGAGCGTCTCCAGCAGGGAGGAGCGCATGACGCGGGCGAGAATGGACGCCTGGGGGAGAGCGAGCGCCACGGCGGGCAGAATGAGGGCGCGTAGCGCCGGCCACGGCCCGACTGACCAGCCGGGGAAGCCGCCGGCCGGCAGCCAGCGCAGCGTGATGGCGAAGAGAAGCACCAGCAGCATGGCGAACCAGAAGTTCGGCACGGCGATGCCCACCTGCGTCGCGCCCATGACGCCGGCATCGACGAGGCTGTTGCGGCGCGCGCCGGCCCAGGCGCCAAGGGGAATGGCGATGGCGGTGGTGAGCGCCAGCGCAAGCAGGGCGAGCGGGAGGGAGACGACCACGCGTTCCCTGACCAACTCGGATACCGGCGTGGAGTAGGTGTAGCTGGTTCCGAGATCACCCTTGAGCAGGCCGCCCGCCCATTCGGCGTAGCGCTCTGCCGGCGGCCGATCGAGGCCGAGCTTCTGGCGCAGCGCATCCAGCGTGTCGGGCCGGGCCTGCGTGCCCAGCATCACCTGGGCCGGGTCGCCCGGCAGCACCTCCATGACCGTGAAGATCACCGCGCTCGCCAGCACGAGCGTGATCGCCAGGCCGGCAAGGCGGCGCAGGATGAGCATCGTCAGCACGGCGCGCCTCCCGCTCTCCTGCCCTCGCCTGGCCCGGCGGCCGGTCGGTAAAGGCGATCGAAATTGGGCGAAGGGCGCTTTTTCATCTCCCCCTTGAGGGGGGAGGTCGGTGCGCGAAGCGCCCCGGGAGGGGGTGGCGTCGCCGCTCGGCGCAGTTCGTTGGCGACGTGCACGATGCCCGGCGTCACCCCACCCCGCCGCTGCGCGGCGACCCTCCCCCTCCAGGGGAGGGTGGAACAGCGCCCTCCTGCCTTCATCTGCGATCGCCTTTGCCGGTCGGCGGCGGCCGGTCACTCGGTCCAGGAGACCTCGGTGAGGTCGTTGACGGGAATCGGCACGTTCTCCCAGAGGCCGCTGAGCTTGGCGTTCCACACGCCGGTCTTGGGCAGCAGGAAGAGGAACACGTTCACGGCGTCCTCGGCGAGCATCTGCTGCGCCTTGCCGTAGAGCTCCTGCCGCTTGGCGGGGTCCAGCGTGCCGGCGAGTTCGGCGATAAGGGCCTTGAAGGCGGGGTTCTTGTAGTCGAAGTAGTAGTCGTCGCGGGCGTAGATATCGATGTCGAGCGGTTCGACGTGGGAGATGACGGTGAGGTCGTAGTTCCTGGCCTTGAACACGTCGCTCAGCCACTGCGCCCACTCGACGGGCACGATCTCGGCCTCGATGCCGACCTTCTTGAGCTGCGAGGCGATGATCTCGCCGCTGCGGCGGGCGTATTCCGGCGGCGGCAGCACGAGCCGCATCTTCGTGCCCTCGGCGACGCCGGCCTCCTTCAGCAGCGCCTTGGCGGCGGCGGCATCGAAGGGGTAGCGCCCGGTGAGGTCGACATAACCGGGGTCCTGCGGGGCGAAGTGCGAGCCGATGGGCTTGGCGATGCCGTACATCGCGCCGTCGATGATGGCCTTGCGATCGATGGCCATGGACAGCGCGCGGCGGACGCGGATGTCGTCGAACGGCTTCTTGCCGTTGTTCATCGCCAGGATGGTCTTGCCCTCGGTGTTGCCGACGACGACCTTGAGGCGGGGATCGGCGCGGAACTGGTCGAGGTTCTCCGGCGCAGGATAAATGGGGAAGGCGTCGACGTCGCCGGCCATGATGGCGGCGAAAGAGGCGGTGGGGTCGCCGATGACCTTGAAGGTCGCCTTGTCGAGCTTTACCGGCTTGCCGGCATAGGTCGGGTTCCTGACGAGGTCGATGCTGGCGCCCTTGCTCCATTTGTCGAACCTGAACGGCCCGGTGCCGACCGGCTTCGTCTTGTTGTCGGCGGCGCTCGCCTGGCTGACGATGACGGCGGCGGGCCAGCCCATGTTGGTGAGGAACGCGCCGGTCGGGCGCTTCAGGGTCACCTTCACGGTGGCGTTGTCGACGACCTCGACGCTCTCGATGGGTTCGAACAGGCCCTTCTGCGGGTTGGTGCTGTCGGCGGCGCGGGCGCGGTCGAGCGAGAACTTCACGTCGGCGGCGGTGAACGGCGAGCCGTCGTGCCAGGCGGCGTTGCGGCGGAGCGCAAAGGTGTAGGTCTTGCCGTCGGGCGACACGGTCCAGGATTCGGCGAGCGCCGGCTGGACGGCCGCGTTGCGGTCGATCCGGGTGAGGCCTTCGAAGACGTTGGCGTAGACCACCTCGCCGATGGCGGCGGCGGCGCCGGCCGTGGGGTCGAGATGCGGCGGCTCGAGCCGGATGCCGATGTTGACATCGGTCCGGGGAGCGGCGGTGGCCGGCGCAAGGCCGCCGGCCAAGGCGAACGCCGCGGCGCCGAGCGCCCCGAGCGTGCGTCGGCTGATCGTGAATCGCTGCATCAGAAGGCTCCCCTCGCTCCGGCGCGCCGGCCATTCGGCCGCTCAGCGTCGGATTTGCACATGCTAGCGGGGGGCCACACCCCCGTCGAGAGGCCGAAAGCCCGAGCGGTCTGGCGTCGCCGCCGCCCCGAGCATGCTTCTCATTTGGCTGAGCGGCGACTCAAGGATAGCGTCGCGCCGACTTGCACAGTCCGAAGGGGGCCGCCATGGCGTTCGATCGTTCCACCGAGCCGGATGGCGCGCAGCGGCGGGAGCTCTATCCGGAGATCGAACCCTACAAGACCGGGTTTCTCGACACGGGCGATGGCCACCAGGTCTATTGGGAGCTCTCCGGCAATCCGCAGGGGACGCCGGTGGTGTTCCTGCATGGCGGGCCCGGCGCGGGCGCGTCGCCGCATCACCGGCGGCTGTTCAATCCGCAGCGCTACAAGATCCTGATCTTCGACCAGCGCGGTTGCGGGCGCTCGAAGCCGCACGCCTCGCTGGAGCACAACACGACCTGGCGGCTGGTGGCCGACATCGAGCGGCTGCGCGTGCTGACGGGATCGGAAAGCTGGGTGGTGTTCGGCGGCTCATGGGGCTCGACGCTGGCGCTCGCCTATGCCGAGACTCATCCGGAGCGCGTCCGGGCCCTGATCCTGCGCGGGATCTTCACGCTGCGGCGCTTCGAGCTGGAGTGGTACTACCAGCGCGGCGCGTCGATGTTTTTCCCGGAGAAATGGGAGCGCTTCATCGGGGCCATCCCGGACGGAGAGCGCGGCGACCTGATGTCCGCCTACAACCGGCGGCTCACTTCGCCCGACCCCGCCGTCCGGCTCGCCGCCGCGAAGACGTGGAGCCTTTGGGAGGGGGAGACCATCACCCTGCTCCCCGACCCCGCGATGACCGACCTGCACGAGAGCGACGAATACGCGATGGCCTTCGCGCGGATCGAGAACCACTATTTCGTCCATGGCGGCTGGATGGACGAGGGGCAGCTCCTGCGCGACGCCCACAAGCTGCGTGGCATCCCCGGCGTCATCATCCAGGGCCGCTACGACATGGCGTGCCCGCCGGTCTCGGCCTGGGACCTGCACAAGGTCTGGCCGGTCGACTTCATCGCGGTGGAGGATGCGGGGCACGCTTTCTCCGAGCCGGGTATCCGGCACCAGCTGATCACGGCGACGGATCGGTTCGCGGCGGCGTGAGCGCCAACCCTGCTCCTCATGCTGAGGAGCGAGGCGGCTTCGCCTCGCGTCTCGAAGCACCAAATCTGATGGTGTGCGTGCGCCGAACCCGTCGCGGTCCTTCGAGACAGCCCCGGACGGGTCCGGGGCTTCCTCAGGATGAGGTCGATGATGCGACCGACCGCCTGCTCATCCCTGGTATTCGAGGATGTACAGCCCGCCATTGTAATCATTCGCGAAAACCAGCCCTTCCTTGTCGACGTACACGTCGCAAGTCTGGATCACGAGCGGGCGGTTGGGACGCTTGTCGATGAGCTGGTTGGGCTTGGGCGGGACGAAGGCCGCGATCTCCTCGGGACGCCAGTGGTCCTTGATGTCGTAGACGCGCACGCCGGCGTTCTGCAGCGTGGCGAAGATCGTCTCGGAGCTGACGAAGGAATCCGGCCGGTTCTCGTGGATGTTGTGCGGGCCGTAGTGCCCGCCCTTCTTGCGATAATCCGCCTCGGCCGGCCGCGGCAACGTGGAGAGGCTGACGGGGTTCGTCGGGACGCGGACGTCGAAGAGCCAGATGGGCTTGTCGCCGTCCTCGTAGTCGTCGAGCACCGCCTCGTCGAGCACGACCAGCAGGTCGCGGTCGGGCAGATGCAGGCAGTTGTGCGTGCCGCCGTTGAAGGGCGGCGACCAGTTCTTGTGGATGATCAGCTTGGGAGCGGTACGGTCCTTCACGTCGATCACGACAAGGCCGGCATCGCGCCATGCGCCATAGGCGGTGTCGCCGCTGACGGTGGCGTGGTGCAGGCCGTAGCGGCGCGTGGCCGGCCAGTCGGGCTTCTCGCCACCCGCGGTGTGCATGCCGGGGAGCCAGAGCTTTCCGGCGGGCTTGGGGTTCGTGGGGTCCGCCATGTCGACGGTCATGAAGATGTAGTCGGTGTAGCCGTCGAGCAGCACCGAGACGTAGGCCCAGCGGCCGCCCGTGTACCAGATGCGGTGCACGCCGCCGCCCTCGACCGGCATGAAGCCGATCTTGCGGGGCGCGGCGGGATTGGCGATGTCGTAGACGGCCATGCCAGCCGTCCAGTCGCGCGCGGGCTTGCTCGCGGCAGTGTTGGCGGCGGTGCCGACCTTCTCGCCCAGCGCGCCCTTGTAGTAGGCGCGCTCATCCTGGAATTCGGCGGCGGCGAACATGTTCTTGGCGTTGATGACGAGCAGCAGGTCGCCATGCGTCTGCAGATGGATGTTCCACGTGTTGTGCGGTGCGGGTTCATAATGAACCGGCTTCGGGTTGCGGGGGTCGCGCACGTCCACGACGCTGAAGCCGTTCGAGAACATGTGGCCGATGATGGCGTGGCCCTTGTTGACCATGAGCTGCACGCCGTCCGGCCGCCCGCCCTGGTCGGAATGGCCGATGAGCCGCATGTTCTTCGCGTAGTCGGGTTTCGGCAGATCCTGGCTGGCCATCTGATTTATCTTTCACTCGCTGCAGGTCATTGCGTCGCCGCTGGCGGACCGCACCGATGCGCCTCATCCTGAGGAAGGCCCGGGTCTTGCCCGGGGCTGTCTCGAAGGACGGCATCGGCATGGAGCGGGCCTAGTTGCGCTCACTCATGTCGGCGGTCCTTCGAGACGCGAGCCGCGCGCGGCTCGCTCCTCAGGATGAGGACCATGGTGCGGTTCCCAGCAATCGTGCGAGGCGCTGGTCCTCGAGACCAGCGCCTCCGTCTCTCACTTGCCCCAGATCTTCGCGTACGCCGCGGCGTAGTTGTTGTCGGGGTCGTAGGTGTTCTTCGGGCCGCCGTCGAACTTGATGTTGGAAGGCAGGAAGAGGTGCGCCGGGGCGACGAAGCCCGAGTGCTTCTCCTTGGCGAGCGCGCGGTTGGCCTCGTCGACGATCTGCCAGCCCTGCAGGCGCAGCGGCTCGGCGACGGTGCCGGCCTGGTATTCGCCCTGACGGATGCGCTGGAACGCCACTTCGCTGCCGTCGCCGGCCGAAACCGCGAGCGGATTGTCGCCGCCCTTCATGCCTGCTGCGGCGAGCGCAGGGGCCATGAAGTCGAAGGTCAGGTCATTGATCGAGAGCGCATGGGTCCACGCCTTGCCGTACTTCTGCAGCAGCGCGGTCGTGAGGGGCGGCATGCGGTTGGAGGCGTCGGCGAGCGGGGTGTCGACGATCTCGAGCACCTTGCTGTCGCCGCAGGCCTTGATGACGGCGGCCATGGCGTTCGACTTGGCGACGGCGATCTCGTAGGTCGAGTCGGTGAAGATCACCGCGCCGACCTTGCCGCCGGTCTCAGCGCAGGGCCATGAGGCGGCCGAGCGAGCGACTTCCAGCGGGTCCGTCGTCACGTTGGTGAAGATCGGCAGCTTGTCGTGCGGGCCGGACTTGGCGTAGCTGTGCCAACCCACCAGCGCGATGCCCTGCTTGGCCGCATCCTCGATCGCCGCAGCCTGCTCGGTGGCGTCGATGCCGCCCAGCACGATCACGTCGGCCTTGGAGGCGATCGCCTGGCTGAGCGCGCTGGAGCGGCCGGCGACGGAGCCCTGCCCGTCGATCAGTTTGAAGGTCCAGCCGATCTTGGCGGCGGCTTCCTTGACGCCCTCGCCGGCGCCGCGAGCGCCGCCGTTCTTCTGGTCGGTCGACACGTAGATGATGGTCTTGCCCGCCGCGGCCTTCGGGCCGGTGGTGGGGCCGGCCCACGGGGCGTTCGGCTTGCTCGTGGCCTCGACGATGGCCTTGGCGTCGGAGACGGCGTCGGCGCGGGCGGCCGTGACGAAGCCGGGCAGCGCGACGCTGGAGGCCAGGATGGCCCATGCAATGACGTTCTTCATGATTTCCTCCGTTTTTCGTTGGTCCTCGCCGAAGCGAAGCGTTTTGGACGGACGCCGGTCAGGATGCCGGGCTCTCCGTCGAAGGCTTGGACGCGGCGCGCTGGTGGCGCACCTCGCCGCGTTTCCTCTGGGCGTAGCCCGCGAGTCCGATGGCGATCAGCAGGGTGACGCCGTTGAAAAGAGGTTCGACGTAAAACTCTCCGCCGAGCTGCTGGATGCCGGAAATGCCGACGGCCAGGATGCTGACGCCGATGATCGTGCCCCAGACGTTGACCCGGCCGGGGCGGATCGTGGTGGAGCCGAGGAACGCGCCGACGAGCGCAGGCAGCAAAAATTCGAGCCCAACGCTCGCCTGCCCGATGCGCAGCCGCGCGGCGAGCACGATGCCGGCGACCGCACCGAGGAAGCCGGAGGCCACGAACGCACCGATGACGTAGCGGCGGCTGGGAATGCCGTTCAGGGCGGCGGCGCGCGGGTTCGCGCCGATGGCATAGAGGTACCGCCCGATCGGCAGGTACTCGGTGACGACCCACAGCACGAGGGCGAGGACGACGACATAATAGAAAGCGATGGGGATGCCGAGCGGCTGCAGCGTGTAGAGCTCGGTGAAGCCCTTCGGCAGCACGCCGATGACCTGCCTGCCTTCCGTGTACCAAAGCGCGATGGCGTAGAGCACCGTGCCGGTGCCCAGCGTGGCGATGAAGCTGTCGATCTGGGCGAGTTCGACGAGGAAGCCGTTGAGCAGCCCGAGGAAGCAGCCGAGCAGCAGCACGACGATGCAGGCGGCCGGCCAGGACAGGCCCATCTTGGTCTGCAGCGCGATGGCCAGCACGTGCCAGAGCACGATGCCGTAGCCGACCGTGAGGTCGATGCGGCCGGCCATCATCGGAATCATGGCCGCCAGCGAGAGCATGGCGATGATCGCCTTGTCGCCCAGGATGGAGCGCAGGTTCAGCATCGTCGGGAAGGTGTTTGGCAGCAGGATCGAGAACAGGATCACCAGCGCCACGGTGAAGATCGGCAGGCCGTAGACCGGCGCAAGCCGCCAGGCCTTCTGGCCGGCGCTGAGGCCCTGCAGTTCGACGGCGGTCGGCTCGAGCGCGGTGGACTTGATCGAGTTCATGGATGGTGCGCCGGAAAGGGGTTGGCCGGAGCCGGAGCGGCTGCGGGCATGCTGTCGCGGGTGGTGAGCGTCGAGGCGCGCGTCAGCGCCTCCACCGAGAGTTCCGCGGCCGGGATCTCGGCCAGGATCTCGCCGCCCCGGAAGACGAGCGCGCGGTGGCAGATGGCGGCCACCTCCTCGACATCCGTGGAGATGACGAGCACGCCGCGGCCTTGCGCCAGCGTGTCGGCGAGCAGCCGGTAGATCTCCGCCTTGGCGCCGACGTCGACGCCCGCCGTGGGATCCTCCAGCACCAGCACGTCCGCGCCGATGCGCATCCAGCGGGCCATCACGACCTTCTGCTGGTTGCCGCCCGACAGCGTCTCGATGGCGGCCTCGGGCGCGTTGGGCGACAGCCCCACGCTGCGGCCAAGCTGAACGCCCTCGGCGGCCTCGTCCGCCCGTGTGCGGAGCGAGAACAGGCTGCGGCCGGACGCGCCGGGGTTGATGAACATGTTCTCGCGCACGCAGAGGCCCGTCCCGACCGACTCGGCGACACGGTCGGCGGCGACGAAGCCAAGGCCGGAGGCGATGGCGCGGGTGGGCGTGGCGTTGTCCACCGCCCTGCCCTTCAGCTCGATCCGGCCCGCAGTCGCCTCCTCGATGCCGAGCAGCGCGCGGCCGACGCTCTCCTGCCCGGCCCCGCGCAGGCCGATGAGCGCGAGGATCTCGCCGGCGTGCAGCGTGAAGCTGACCGGGCCGACATCGCCGATACAGACGCCCTCGCAGGTGAGCAGCGGAGTCGGCTTGGGCGCAGGCGGTCGCACGAAGACGCTCTCGGGGCGGCGGCCGATGATGGAGGCGATCAGCGATTCGGGATCGGCTTGCGAGGTGGGGCGGGCGTCGACGAGCTTGCCGTCCCGCAGCACGACGAGGCTGTCGGAGATGGCGAACACCTCATCCAGCCGGTGCGACACGTAGATCATGCTCACGCCGTCCGCACGCAGGCGGCGCAGCACGCGGAACAGGAGCTCGACCTCGGACTGCGGCAGGCTGGCGGTCGGCTCGTCCAGCACCAGCACCTGCGCCCTGACGCCGAGGGCCCGGGCGATGGCGACGAGCGACTTCTCGGTGCGGGTGAGATCGCTGATGCGGCTGCGCGGATCGATATCGTGGGCCACCATGGCGAGCGAGCGGCGGGCCATCGCGTCCACTTCCCGCCAGTCCACCATGCCCATGCGGCGGGGATAGCCCTGCGCGAGCGCGATGTTTTCGGCCACGGTCATCCACTCGATGAGCCCGAGATCCTGGTGGATGAACGAAATGGAGGACCGGTCCAGGCGCGGATCGTGCGGCGCGCCGTTCATCAGCATCTCGCCGGAATCGGGCTTGTAGACGCCCGCCATCATCTTGATGACGGTGGATTTTCCCGCGCCATTCTGCCCGAGCAGCGCGACGATCTCGCCTGGGCGGACGTCGAAGCTTACGTCCGAGACGGCCAGCGTGCCGCCGAAGCGCTTCGTCAGGCCGACGCAGCTCAGCCGCGGCGCCGCATACGAGGCCGAGCCGGAACTTGCTTCGAGCATGACTTCGGCCATGACGCCCCCGCGTCCGTCTTCAACCCGGCATTGTCGCCGCCCAGCGCCGCACGGCCCATCGCGCCGTTTGTGCCCGCAAGACACGGAGACGCGACGGTCAGGTTCGCCGTTTGCACGGAGGTCCCTGCGATATGGCTTTGTCCGGCGATGGAGCCGCTTCGTTTCCTCACACGCAGCCTTCGACGGCCACGCTGTTTTCATTGCGAACGAGTAGACGCCCGTGGGCCGGTTTCCGTCAAGCCGAAGTTAAATGGATTTGAATGCCGCTTCGCGATGTCGCGGGGCTCGTGGGTGGCCCGGCCTCCGGCTTGCTCGGGGGCTCCGCGCCAGCCTGAAAACGCGCAGGCGCCATGTCCGTCACGACGCTTGCCGCCGCCGCCTTGTGCGGCCAAAGTGCGCGCCAGACGCTTGGCTGAAGCCGGCGCGCCTTCGTGGACTCCGTTCGGAACATCCCATGTCCCTCAGCCTCTTCGACCTCACCGGGCGTACCGCGCTCGTCACCGGCTCCAGCCAGGGCATCGGCCTCGCGATGGCGGCGGGGCTGGCGCGCGCGGGTGCGCGGGTCGTGCTGAACGGCCGGGACGAAACGAAGCTCGCCCAGGCCGTCGCCCTGCTGCGCAGCGAAGGGCTGGACGCCAGCGGCAAGGCGTTCGACGTCAGCGACAGCGCCGCCGTGGAGATTTCCGTCGGCGCGATCGAGAGCGAGACCGGGCCGATCGGAATCCTCATCAACAACGCGGGCAAGCAGCATCGCGCGCCGGCCGCCGAGTTTCCCGACGAGGCCTGGCACGACATCTTCAAGGTCAATGTCGACAGCGCCTTCTTCATGGCGCGCTCGGTCGGCCGGCGCATGATCGCGCGCGGCGCGGGCAAGATCGTCAACATCTGCTCGGTGCAGAGTGAACTCGGCCGCCAGACGATCGTGCCCTACACCGCCACCAAGGGCGCGGTGAAGATGATGACCAAGGGCCTGTGCGCCGAGTGGGCGAAGCACGGCATTCAGGTGAACGCCATCGGGCCGGGCTATTTCGACACGCCGCTCAACAAGGCGCTGGTCGAGAACCCCGAGTTCTCCGCCTGGCTGTGCGCGCGCACGCCTGCGGGCCGCTGGGGCAAGCTGGAGGAGTTGGTGGGCGCGGCCATCTTCCTCAGTTCCGGCGCATCCGACTTCGTCAACGGCCACGTCCTGATGGTGGACGGAGGACTGACCGCCGCGGTGTGACGCCCGCGGCCGGATAGACTTATGCTGAAATTCGAAACGACCGTCGGCCAACGAGCCGACGAAACGACCCTGGGGAGAAAACCATGTCCGAGAATGTGAGCTTCGGCGAAGACCTGACCTACACGCCCTTCGAGGTGTTGGACCCGCGGTTCAAGCCGCTGGTGAACGGCACCGCCAAGCTGGAGCGGCTCTACACGGGATGCCGTTGGGCCGAAGGACCGGCCTGGTTCGGCGCGGGGCGGTACCTGCTGTGGTCGGACATCCCGAACAACCGCATCATGCGCTGGGACGGCACGGACGGCAGCGTCTCGGTCTACCGCCAGCCCTCCAACAACACCAACGGCCACACCGTCGACCGTCAGGGCCGGCTCGTCTCCTGCGAGCATCTCGGCCGCCGGGTGAGCCGGACGGAGCATGACGGCTCCATCACCGTGCTGGCCGACAGGTGGAACGGCAAGCGCTTCAACTCGCCAAACGACGTGGTGGTGAAGTCCGACGGGTCGATCTGGTTCACGGACCCCGCCTACGGCATCGATTGGGATTACGAAGGCGAGCGGACCGAGAGCGAGATCGGCGCCTGCCACGTCTACCGCATCGACCCGCAGACCGGCGCGGTGGACACGGTGGCGACGGACTTCGTGCGGCCCAACGGCCTCGCCTTCTCGCCGGACGAATCCAAGCTCTACATCGCCGACACCGGCGCGACGCATGTGGAGAACGGTCCCCGACACATCCGCGTGTTCGACGTCGTCAACGACAAGACGCTGCGCGGCGGCGAGGTTTTCGCAACCTGCACCGCCGGCCTGTTCGACGGTTTCCGCGTGGACGATACGGGCCGGATCTGGACCTCGGCGGCGGACGGCGTGCACGTGTTCGAGCCGGACGGCGTCATGATCGGCAAGATCAGGGTGCCGGAAGTGGTGGCCAACGTGTGCTTCGGCGAGTTGCGCCGGAACCGGTTGTTCATCTGCGGCACTACGTCGTTGTACTCGTACTACACGCTGGTGCGCGGCGCGAAGACGTATTGACATCTCAACGCGGCGGCACGCGCACCTTTCAGATTCGCGCGCCCTCAAGTGGCGGTGCTTCGAGACGGCCGCTTTGCGGCCTCCTCAGCATGAGGGGCAAAGGTGCGCCGTACCGGATGGTAAGCAGCGTTTCATCATCGTGGACGATACGATGGCCCTCATGCTGAGGAGGCCCCGGACCAAGTCCGGGGCCGTCTCGAAGCACTCGGACTATTGGGCTTGCCCCTTCACCCCAGCATCCCCAGCGCCTTCGTGAAAAAGTCCGCCGTGCCGAAGTTTCCGGATTTCAGCGCGAGTGCATACGGCTGGCCGTCCGCGGCGAGGGTCCAGGGGACCCCCGGATCGATCTCCGGGCCGATCTCCAGCATGCTCACGCCGAGCGCGGTCACCACCGCGCCGGACGTCTCCCCGCCGGCGACCACGAAGCGGGTGACGCCCGCCTTCGCAAGGCCCTGGGCCACCTCCCCCATCAGGCGCTCGACCATCAGGCCCGCTTCGTCGCGGCCAAAGCGGTCCTGCACGGCCTTGACGTCGGCCGGGTCCGCCGTGGACGAGATCAGGATCGGCTTGCCGCCCAGCCGCGGAAGCGCCCAATCCAGCACCTGCCCAGCGCTCAGGCGCCCTTCGGCCAGCGCCACGGGATCGACGATGAAGGCCTCGACGCCGCTCGCGATGGCCTCCTTCACCTGACCGCGGGTGGCGGCCGAACAACTCCCGGCCAGGATCGCCGCGTGACCCGCGGGGGCGGCGAAAGCCGCCCCGGCCGAAACCTGCGCCAGCAGGCCCGCCTTGCGGAAATTGGCGGGCAGGCCGAGCGCGATGCCGGACCCGCCGGTCAGCAGCTTCTCCTCGGCGAAAGCCTCGCCCAGCACGCGCAAATGATCGTCCGTGATCGCATCGGCGACGCCGATCGCCGGCCCGTCCTTGGCGAGTGCGGCGAAGGCCGCGCGCACTGCGGCGGCCCCCTTCTCCACGGTCTGGAAAGGCACGAGGCCAACCGGCGTCTTCGTCTGGCGCTGCAGCACGCGCACGAGGTTGGAATCCCGCATCGGCGTCAGCGGGTGGTCCTTCATCGGGCTGTCGGACAGAAGCATCTGCCCGACGAAGAGGTGGCCCTGGTAGACCGAGCGCCCATTGGCGGGGAACGCCGGGCACGCCACGGTAAAGGCGACGCCGAGCCGCTCCATCAGCGCCTGAGCGACGGGGCCGATATTGCCCTCATCCGTGCTGTCGAAGGTCGAGCAGTACTTGAACAGGATCTGCCGCGCGCCCGCTCCAATGAGCGCATCGCAGGCCTGCAGCGACCACGCGATCGCCTCCGCGGCCGGATTGGTGCGCGACTTCATGGAGACGACTACCGCGTCGGCTTCGGGCAGCGCCGCGGCGGAGGCCGGCACGCCGACCGTTTGCACCACGCGCATGCCCTCGCGGGCGAGCATCAGGGAGACGTCGGTGGCTCCGGTGAGATCGTCGGCGATGACGCCCAGCAGCATGGCGCGGCTTCCTTGCATGGACAGGCCGGTACGCAGCGCGAACCGGCGTCTTGTCATAGGGGTAGAGAGTGGCCCGGCGCGATCAGAAAGTCAGCCAGGCATGATCCGGCGCCATGGTGAACTTCCACGCCTTCACCGGCCCGGCCATCACGTTGAGGTACCAGAGGTCGAAGCCGTGCGGCGCGCCCACGGGGTGATAGCCCCGTGGCACAAGCACCACGTCGCGATCCGAGATCGCCATCGTCTCGTCGAGGGAAAGGTCGTCCGTGTAGACGCGCTGGACGGCGAAGCCGGAGCCCCGGGCGAGGCGGTGGTAGTAGGTTTCCTCGAGGTAGGTCTCGCGCGGGAAGTCGTCGACGTCGTGCTTGTGCGGCGGATAGCTCGACCAATGCCCGCCCGGCGTGATCACCTCGACCACGAGCAGGTTTTCCGCATGGGGCGAGGAATCCGGCAGGATGTTGCGGACATGCCGGATGTTCGTGCCCTTGCCGCGCGTCTCCTCCCCCACCTCCTCCGACGGGATGAGCCGGGCGGGAAGCTTGCCGGTTCCTGGCGCGGAGCAGACGGCGAGTTCGCAGCCAGCCTCGGAGGTCACCGTCCAGGAGGCGTGGGCGGGCACGTAGACGGACCACGGCTTGCCCTCGAAAGGGTTCGTCCGCTCGCCGATGACGCCGAAATCCTGCCCCGCTCCTTGAACCCGCGCCTTGCCGGAGACGAGCAAGAGGCAGACCTCGCGATCCCCCGTCTCGCGTGTCACGTGGCGGCCGGGCGGGATGTCGAACACCTCGAAACCGACATGGCTCCAGCCGGCAGACTCAGGAGTGACCGACAGAATGCGGCCGTCCGCATCCGGCCTGGAGGGATGGAGGAGGAGGTTGGACATGGAGGTCACCTTTCGCGCTCTCAGTCGCCGAGGCTCTGCGCGTTGAGCGCGGCCTCGTAGCGAGCACGGGCGCCGCGGACTTCCTCGCGGATCGAGACCTCCGGCACGGCCACTTCCCACCAGTGCCCGCCGGCGTCGGTGGAGGCGAGCGGATCGGTGTCGATCACCACGACGCTGGTGCGGGGCGCGGCGCGGGCGCGGCCGAGCGCGGCTTCCAGCTCGCCGATGCCGGCCACCTTCTCGGCATGCGCGCCGAGCGAGGCGGCGTGGGCGGCGAAGTCGATCTCGGGCAGCACCTCGTGATGTGTGTGCTGGAGAAGGTTGTTGAAGCTCTCGCCGCCGGTGGCGCGCTGCAGCCGGTTGATGCAGCCGAAGCCCCGGTTGTCCAGAACGACGATGGTGAGCTTGAGGCCCAGCATGATCGAGGTGGCAATCTCCGAGTTCATCATGAGGTAGGAGCCGTCGCCGACCATGACGGTGACGTTGCGGTCCGGGCAGGCCATCTTGACGCCGAGTCCGCCAGCGATCTCGTAGCCCATGCAGGAGTAGCCGTATTCCATATGGTAGCCGCCCGGCGCGCCGGCCTGCCAGAGCTTGTGCAACTCACCGGGCAGCCCACCGGCCGCGCAGACGACGATGTCCGTCGGCTCCGCGCTGCGCTGGACCGCGCCGATCACCTGCGCATCCGAGGGCAGCTCGGCGTTGGTGGTTGCGGTGTAGGCGGCGGCAGTGCGGGTCCACTCCTGCTTGCCGGCGCGGGCGGCATCCGTCCACGACGCCGGCGCTTTCCAGCCGCCCAGCGCCTTGTCGAGTTCCTCCAGGCCCGCGCGGGCGTCTGCGACCAGCGGCGCGGCGCGGTGCTTGGAGGCGTCGAACGGCTGCGTGTTGAGCCCGATGATGCGCCGGCCCGGCGCGGAGAAGAGCGACCACGATCCCGTCGTGAAGTCCTGCAGCCGGGTGCCGACCGCCAGAATCACGTCGGCGTCGCGCATCACGGCGTTGGCCGCCTCGGTCCCGGTGACGCCCAGCGCGCCCATGTTGAGTACGTGGTGATCAACAAAGGTGCTCTTGCCCGCCTGCGTCTCGCCGACAGGCAGGCCGTGCGCTTCGCAGAACACCCGCAGGCGCTCCTCGGCCTGGGAGTAGAGCACCCCGCCGCCGGCGATGACCACCGGCTTCTTCGCCGCCTTCAGCAGCGCGACAGCCTCCGCGAGTTCCTGGTCGTCGGGCCGCTGCCGGCGCGGACGCCAGATCTTTTCGGCGAAGAAGCTCTCCGGGTAGTCGAACGCTTCGGTCTGCACGTCCTGGCACAGGGAGAGGGTCACCGGCCCGCACTCGGCGGGGTCGGTGAGCACGGCCATGGCGCGGTTGAAGGCGGGGATGATCTGCTCGGCGCGCGTGATGCGGTCGAAATAGCGGGAGACCGGGCGGAAGCAGTCGTTCACCGTGGCGGTGCCGTCGCCGAAGTCCTCGATCTGCTGCAGCACGGGATCGGGCCGGCGGCTGACGAAGACGTCGCCCGGCAGCAGCAGCATGGGGATGCGGTCCACATGCGCCACCGCGGCGGCCGTGACCATGTTGGTCGCGCCGGGGCCGATGGACGAGGTGCAAGCCATCATGCGGCGGCGGCGGGACGCCTTCGCGTAGGCGGTGGCGGCCAGCGCCATGGCCTGCTCGTTGTGCGAGCGGAAGGTGGGCAGCTCGTTGCGCACGGCGTGCAAAGCCTCGCCCATGCCGGCGACGTTGCCGTGCCCGAAGATGGCCCAGACGCCACCGAAGATGGGGACCACCTTGCCGTCGATTTCGGTCTTCTGGGTGGCCATCGCCCGAACGAGAGCCTGCGCCATGGTGAGGCGGACCGTGCGTGCCATCGTCGTTTCCTCCGTGCCCTGCTTCGCCTGCCGGCGGCAGCCCCGTTTCTGCGTTATCAGAGGTCTACCACGTCAGCCGGCCTGCCGGCGTGCGTCGTCCCATGCGTCCACGAGATGGGAGAACCGCGCCGCCATCTCGTCCACCGCCGCGGCGTCGTCCATGCGCCCGGCGAGCCAGGCCTTCGCGGCGTCCGCGAAGATGGTGCGGCCAACCGCGAAGCCCTTCACCTTGGGGCAGCGCGCCGCGATCCGGAAGGCGTTGGCGAGGTCCGCCGCCGGGGCTTCGAGGCCCAGCAGCACGATGCCGCGGCAGAGCGGGTCGCCCGCCTCGATGGCGCGGGACACGGCCGCCCAGGCGGCGTCGGAGGGCTGCTGCTCCAGCTTCCACCAGTCGGGCTTGATGCCGATGGCGTAGAGCCGGTCGATGACGGTGGCGACGGTGTCGTCGCTGACGGGGCCGTGCCTGGAGGCGATGATCTCGACCAGCAGTTCGCGCCCGACGCTGCGGCAGGCGTCGAAGACGCGCTTCAGCTCGCGTTCCTGCCGGCGCTTCATGTCCGCGGGGTCGTCGGGATGGTAGAAGCTCAGCACCTTGACCGTGTGGGTGACCGGCCATTCCGCGAGATGCGCGCCGATGGAGCCGTGACCCTCGATCTCGAGATCCAGCGGGCGGGAGCCGGGCTTCTCGACGGGCCGGCCGATCCAGAAATCATGGTCGGCGGCGCGGAACAGCGCCTCGCGCCCATAGGTGCCGTCCAGCAGCATGCCGAAGCCTTGCCGGCCGGCGGCGATCCGCGCCGCGGCGTCCACCGCGAGCGTCTTGAACCGGTCGATGCGCTCCCGCGGCGCGCCGACCGCGTCCGCCATCTCCTCGAACTGGGCGCGGTGGTCGATCGCGAGCGCGACGAGACTGTCGTGCTGCGGGCGACGCGTGGTCGCCCAGTGGACGTGATTGATCGCCTCGTCCTTGCGCAGCGCGCGATGCGGCGAGCCGTTGGCGAGGAAGAACTGCAGCTCGTCCCAGGTCGGGCTTTCCGGCGAGCACAGCAGGCGGGAGACGGCGAAGGCGCCGCAGGCATTGGCGTAGGCGCAGCAGGTCGGGATCGGCTCGTCCCGCAGCCAGCCGCGCAGGAAGCCGGACATGAAGGCGTCACCTGCACCGAGCACGTTGTAGACTTCGACGGGGAAGCCCGGGCCCTTGATGCCGTCCTCGATGGAGGCCGGGATGTCGCCGGGGAACACGACGCAGCCCATCGGCCCGCGCTTGCAGACGATGGTGGCCTTGCTGAGCCCGCGGATGGTCCGGATGGCCTGCAGCGTGTCTTCGGAGCCGCCGGCCGCGTGCAGCTCTTCCTCGGTGCCGACGACGAGATCGCAATCCGGCAGGATCTCCTGCAGGTGCTGGGTCACGGTATCGGAGCGGAGATAACGCTCCTCCCCTGCCCCGTGGCCTGCGAGCCCCCAGAGGTTGGGCCTGTAGTCGACGTCGAATACGACCTTGCGGCCATGCTTCTTGGCGTGGCGCATCGCGAGCTTCTGCGCCGCGGCCGAGTTGGGCCGGGCGAAGTGGGTGCCGGTGACCACGATCGCGCCTGCCGAGGCGATGAAGGCCTCGTCGATATCGCTCTCGTCGAGAGCCGCGTCGGCACAGTCGGTCCGATAGAAAATCAGCGGGAACTGCTTCTCGTCGCGCACGCCGAGCACGACCAGCGCCGTCAGGCGCTGCGGATCGGTGTGCAGCCCCTGCGTCTCCACGCCCTCGCGCTGCAGCTGCTCGCGGATGAAGCGGCCCATGTGCTCGTCGCCGACGCGGCTGATCAGCGCCGACTTGAGGCCCAGGCGAGCCGTACCGATGGCGATGTTGGCGGGGCAGCCGCCGACGGCCTTCACGAAGGTCTGCATGTCCTCCAGCCGGCCGCCGATCTGCTGGCCATAGAGATCGACGGAGGACCGGCCAATCGTGATGACGTCGAGAACGGGGGCGGTCCGGGAGGGCGCGGCGGCTTTGGGCGCGGACATGGTTTTCTCCCGGGTGGCGTGTTCTGATGCGCGCGGCGCGAACTGATCGTATGAAACGAAAATTCGATTAGCGCGTCAATTCAGAATGTGTATTCTTTTTGAGGCGCAGGCGTGTGCGGGGTTGCGACTCCGTCCCGCCGAGTTTCAGAAGAGCACGAGACCGGGCCCGAACAAGAGCCCCGGCAGGGAGAACCACGACTATGATTCGCATCGCACTGCTCGGGGCCGGACGCATTGGACGACTTCATGGCGGCAATGTCGCGGCCAATTCCCGCGCCACCTTGGTGGCTGTGGCCGACGCCCTGCCGGATGCGGCCCGGAGCCTCGCGGCGGCGACCGGCGCACGCGTCGCCTCCATCGACGAGATCATCGCCGACAAGGACATCGACGCCGTGCTCATCGGTACGCCCACCGACACACACTCCGATCTCATCGAGCGGGCGGTGCGGGCGGGCAAGGCAGTGTTTTGCGAGAAGCCCGTCGATTTGTCTTCCGACCGAATCCGCGCCTGTCTCGCGGTGGTCAAGGAGAGCGGCAGGCCGCTGATGATCGGCTTCAACCGCCGCTTCGACCCCAATTTCGCCGCCGTGCTGAGGCGCATCCAGGCCGGCGAGATCGGCGCTGTCGAGATCGTCAGCATCATCTCCAAGGATCCAAGCCCGCCTCCGGCCGAGTACGTGGTCCGTTCGGGCGGCCTGTTCCGGGACATGATGATCCACGACCTCGACATGGCCCGCTTCCTCCTCGGCGAGGAGCCGGTGGAGGTGTTCGCCATGGGCTCGTCGCTGGTCGACAAGGCGATCGGCGAAGCGGGCGACGTGGACACGGCGGCGGTTCTCTTGAAGACGGCGTCCGGCAAGATCGCGCAGATCTCCAACTCCCGGCGCGCCACCTTCGGCTACGACCAGCGCATCGAGGTGCATGGCGCCAAGGGCATGATCCGCGCCGGCAACGTGCACGAGACGACGGTGGAGTTCGCGACGGCGGCGGGCTTCCGCGCCGACCCCGTGCAGAACTTCTTCCTCGAGCGCTACGCCGCCGCCTACCGCGACGAACTCAACGCCTTCATCGACGCCGTGACCAACGGCACGGCTCCGTCTCCGTCCGGAGAGGATGGGCTGAAAGCGCAGATCCTGGCCGATGCGGCGACGGAGTCGGCGCAGACGGGGAAACCGGTGCGGGTATAGAAGCGGATTGGCTCGGTCGCCCAACCGGCCGGGTGATCCCCGGCGCCGCGAAGCGCGGGGAAGGGGATCCAGGGGACGAGGTGAGCCCTCGGAGAGCGCATGCAAACGTGCTCGACGAACCCACTCGCCCAGTCTCCTGGATCCCCTTCCCGCGCCTGCGGCGCGCCGGGGATGACGGCTAGCATCGGCCGCGCTATTCTCCATCCATTATGGCTTTGACCCAGCCCAATCCCTTTTCAATGGCCTCGGAGGACGCTCCTTTCGAGATGGCCAATTTGCGCCCTGAAACGACAGGACTGCCTTTCGTCGTGTGGATTTCCCAGCGGGGCAGCGCCAAGCACGACGTCCGAATCAAGCTTTCGCGAACGCCGCGGGCCGGGCCCGACTGGATGACCATCACAGTGAGGCCGGAGGTTCGCGACATCGGTGGACAGCTCTTGGCGGCGGAACTACTGCTTGTTCGCCGCTGGATCGAGCTGAACCGTGAGACTCTGGTGCAGTTCTGGGACGGCGATATCGCCTATACCGAGGACGTACTGCCGCTGATCCGCTCCATCGCTGGCTGATTTTCTTTCCATTGTTCAGCAGCGCGGGTCATCCCCGGCGGCGCGAAGCGCGGGGAAGGGGATCCAGGGGACGAGGTGAGCCCTCCGAAAGCTCATCTTGGGAGTGCTCGACGCACCCGCTCGCCCAGTCTCCTGGATCCCATTCCCGCGCCTGCGGCGCGCCCGGCCAAAACAAAGCTCTGGCTGGATGACCGGGTGGCGCTACCCCGCCACGCGGTCTTCAAGCCGGAAGCGCACGATGCGGAGCACCTGCGCGAGCGCCGTGAGGCGCTCCTCCAGCATGCTTCCCGAGATGCGGTTCTCGAAGGCCGCCAGGATGGTGTGCTTGGTGGCCCCGCGCACCGCGATGATGAAGGGGATGCCGAAGCGGGCGCGGTAGGCGTCGTTCAGTGCGGTGAAGCGGGCGAATTCTTCGGGGGTCAGCGTGTCGAGCCCGGCCCCGGCCTGCTCGCGGGTGCTGTCGTCCGTCAGCTCGCCTGCGAGCGCAGCGCGGCCCGCGAGGTCGGGGTGGCTGCGCAGCAGCTCAGTTTGGCGATCGGCGGGGGCGTCCAGGACGGCGCGCTGGAATGCCTCGACCATCGCATCCCGCGAGGTGAAGGGCCGCTTCCCTCCCGCGGCCTCGGCGACCCATGGCGCGTGCTCGGCGATGCCGCCGAAGAGGTCAAGGAACGTCGCGGGCTCGAAGGCGTCGACGTCCTCCAGCGAGAGCGGCGCGGTCGAGAGACCCGACATCAGGATTTTCCCGCCTGCGCGAGATAGGCGCCGAGCTTCGCGCGCTCGTCGTCCGTCATGCCCGTCTCGTTGCCGAGCGGCATCGCCCTGCCCTGCACGGCTTGCAGCATCACCTGCTGCGCGTTCTTCTTCAGGCCCTCGGCGGTGTTGAGCATGACGCCCTTGGGCGGCTCGCCGCCCTTGAACGCCTCGTGGGTGGGCTTGGCCTGGTGGCACATCACGCAATGAGTCGAGACGATCTTCAGCGCCTCGCTTTCGCTGACTCCGCCGGCCACCGTCGTGGTGCGCGGCGCGGTCCAGACGATGGCGGCGATGAGGGCCACGGCGGCGGCCGGGAGCGCCCAGGCGACCTTGATCGGCTCCTCGCCGGCGTCCACCCGATTGAGGAAGTGACGCACCATGCCGCCCGTCAGCACGATCAGCGCCACGACCAGCCAGGAATTCGGGTGCGAATACAGGAAGGGGTAGTGGTTGGACACCATGAACAGCAGGACAGGCAGCGTCAGGTAGTTGTTGTGCAGCGAGCGCTGCTTTCCGATTTTGCCGTACTTCGGATCGGGCGTGCGGCCCGCCAGCAAATCGGCGGTGATGACCTTCTGGTTGGGGATGATCACGGCGAAGACGTTGGCCGCCATCATCGTTCCCACCATGGCCCCGACGTGGATGAACGCCCCGCGGCCTGAGAAGATGTGCGTGAAAATGAACGCCGCGAGCACGATCAGCCCGAACACCGCCACGGCCAGCAGGGGCGTGTTGTCCTTGATGGGCGACTTGCACAGCGCGTCATAGGCGAACCAGCCGCCCGCGAGCGCGAGGATGGAGATGAGCACCGCCTCTGCGCCGGAGATGTCCATCACCGACCTGTCGACGAGGAAGCTGGAGGCGTTCAGGTAGTACTGCACGATCAGCAGCGCGAAGCCGCTGAGGAAGGTGAGGTACGCCTCCCACTTGAACCAGTGCAGGTCCGGCGGCAGCGTCGCGGGGGCCACCATGTATTTTTCGACGTGGTAGAAGCCGCCGCCGTGCACCATCCAGGACGTGCCGGAGACGCCTTCGTTCATCTTCTCGCGGGAGCGGAGGCTGAAGTCGAGCCAGATGAAGTGGAAGCTGGCGCCGATCCAGGCGATGCCCACGATGAGGTGGAACCAGCGGATCAGCAGGTTGAGCCAGTCGGTGGCGAAAACGTCCATGGCCGAGCCCCCTCAGCAAATCGAAAACAGCCCGGTGTCAGTAGGCGACCCTGTCAGCCTTGGCCATCCATGCCGCGAAGGCGTCCGCGGCCTCGCGGGTCGGCTGGTGTTCCATGGCGAGCGCGCGTTCGCCCGGCGGCTTCGGCATCTCGTCGTAGATGAAGGCGTCGTCGAAACCAACGGCCGCCGCCTCGTCTCGCGTGTTGGAATAGACGATGCGAGTGATGCGCGCCCAATAGGCCGAGGCCAGGCACATCGGGCACGGTTCGCAACTCGTGTAGAGCGTCGCGCCTTCCAGCGAGAACACGCCGAGCGACGAGCACGCCTTGCGGATGGCGGTGACCTCCGCGTGGGCGGTGGGGTCGTTGGCGGTGGTCACCTCGTTCCAGCCTTCCGACAGCACCTTGCCGTCGCGCACGATCACCGCGCCGAAGGGGCCGCCGAGGCCCGCCTCCATCCGCTCCCGCGAGAGTTGGGCCGCGCGGACGAGGTGAACGTGGTCTTCGGTGTGAGACATGGGTATCCCGGTGCGGAGGAGGAGATCAGGCGCGGGCGAGCCACTCGTCGAAGGCGGCGCTCGCCTCCGCGATCGGCACATGCAGGCAGGGCAGCGCACGCTGCGCCGGCAGCTTGGGATATTCGAGATAGAGCGCCTCGGTGATGTTGCCGATGCGCGTCGCTTCCTCCTTCGTGGTGGCGTAGAGGCAGCGGCTGACCTTGGCGAAGTACATCGCGCCCAGGCACATCGGACAGGGTTCGCCGGAGGCGTACAGCGTCGCACCGGAAAGATCGGCCGAGTTCAGCACCTTGCAGGCCCGGCGCACGGCCATCATTTCGGCATGCGCCGTCGGGTCGTTGGAGGCGAAGATGCTGTTCCAGCCCTCGGCGAGCGGCTTGCCGTCGAGCACGACGACCGCTCCGAAGGGCTTACCCTCGCCGGAGCGCATGTGCTCGAAGGAGAGGTCGACGGCGCGCTTCAGGAAGGCGCGGTCGCTCGCGTCGGTGCTCATGGACGTCCTCCTGCAACGCTCAGCCGATTGCGGTGATGGCCCGCCCGCGTGGAGCCGGCCCGAAGGTCGAGCGCGGTGTGGCGCATCTGCTCGCGGACCTGCAAGAGCTGGACCGCCACGCTGGCCGCGATGACCGCTGGTTCCTTGCCACCCACGCCCGGCACGCCGATGGGGCATGTCAGCCCGGCGAGCCGGGGTTCGGCGAGACCTGCCGCGCGCATGCGCGACAAAAAGCGCGCCTTCTTGGTCTGCGAGCCGATAAGCCCGACGAACCCGAGGTCGCCGCGACGGAGCGCAGCGCTGGCGACATCGAGATCGAGCGGGTGGGAGTGCGTCATGATGAGGACGAGCGCGCCGCGCGGAGCCGCGGCGATCTCCGCGGCAGGCCCGGCGGCCAGCACGGGCTGCGTGTTGGCGGGGACGTGGTGCGGAAATGCCTCGGGGCGGCTATCGATCCAGCGCACCCGGAACGGCAAGGGCGCCAGCGCCAGCACGACGGCGCGTCCCACATGGCCCGCGCCGAACAGGAGCAGCGGGGCGGCGTCCTCCCCGAAGCGCTCGCGGTAGACGCCCCGCGCAAGCGCGCCCGGTGGTTCGCCGAAAAAAGTGGGCTCGCGGCGGACGCCGTCCTCGCCAATGGTGAGCCGCGTCTCGAAAGGTCCCCTCGCCTCCGACTCAGCCAATGCGGCCACCGCCTCGCGTTGCTGGCGCGCGAAAGTCTCCACCAGCGTCGTGACACGCCCGCCGCAGCACTGCCCGAGGTCCGGCCCCAGCGGCACGTCCCGGAGCTGCGCGGCGGCGCGCGCCTGCAGCGCCCGGCCGGCCGCCTCGATCAACTGGTGCTCCAGAGCGCCGCCGCCGACCGTGCCCCAGAAGCCGCCGTCCGGCCGCACGACCATGCGCGCGCCGGCCTCGCGCGGGGCCGAGCCCGCCGTGTCGAGGATGCTGACCAGCGCCGCGCCGCCCTGTGCGTCGATCGTCTCCAGCACACGGCTCCAGACGGGTGTCACGGGGCTCCTCCGCTCACGGCCTGCACCGCCATCAGCACGGCTTCCGGCGTCGCCGGCGCGTCCAGCGGTACCGGACGGCCTGGCCCGACGGCGTGCACGGCGTCGGCGAGCGCCGCGAAGACGGAAATCCCGAGCATCAGCGGGGGTTCCCCCACCGCTTTTGAGCGGTAGACCGTGTCCTCGCGGTTGACGCCGTCGAACAGCCCCACACGCAGGTCCGCTGGCACGTCGGAGACGACCGGGATCTTGTACGTGGACGGCGCATGGGTGCGCAGCCGGCCCTCCTTGTCGTAGACGAGCTCCTCGGTCGTCAGCCAGCCCATGCCCTGCACGAAGCCGCCCTCGATCTGGCCGATGTCGATGGCCGGGTTCAGGGACTTGCCGACGTCGTGCAGGATGTCCGTGCGCAGCACCTTGTACTCGCCGGTGAGGGTATCGATGACGACCTCGCTGCAGGCCGCTCCGTAGGCGAAGTAGTAGAAGGGCCGTCCCTTCACGTTCGGCCGGTCCCAGACCACCTTGGGCGTCTTGTAGAAGCCCGCGGCGGAGAGGTGGATGCGGTTGAGGTGCGCCTTGTGGGCGAGCTCGCCGAAGCCGATGCTCTCGTTCCCGGCGAAGACCCGGTCGTCGCGAAAGGTGACGTCCTCCGGCGCAACTTTGAACAGCTCGGCGGCGAAGGCGGCGAGCCGATCCTTGATCATCCCCGCCGCGATGCGGCCGGCCATGCCATTGAGGTCGGACCCCGCGGATGCCGCCGTGGGCGCAGTGTTGGGCACCTTGTCGGTCGTGGTGGCGGTGATGCGCACCCGCTCCATGCCGATGCCGAACTCCTCGGCCACGACCTGCGCCACCTTCTGGTAGAGCCCCTGCCCCATCTCGGTGCCGCCATGGTTCAGCTGCACGGAGCCGTCCTGGTAGACGTGCACCAGCGCGCCGGCCTGGTTGAGGTGGGTCAGCGTGAAGGAGATGCCGAACTTCACCGGCGTCAGCGCAATGCCGCGCTTCAGGATCGGCGACGAGGCGTTGAAGGCCGCGATCTCCTGCCGCCGGCCGCGGTATTCGCTGGTGCGCTCCAACTCGGCGACGAGCGCGTGCAGCGTGTCGAAATCCTCCACCGGCATGCCGTAGGGCGTCAGGTCCCGGTCCGGCGCGTAGAAATTCGCCATGCGGATGTCGAGAGGATCGCGGTCGAGGTCCCAGGCGATGGCGTCGATCACGCGCTCGATGGCGAGCATGCCCTGCGGGCCGCCGAAGCCGCGAAAGGCGGTGTTGGAGACGGTGTTCGTCTTCAGCCGGTGCGTGACGATGGTCGCCTCGGGCAGGAAATAGGCGTTGTCCGAGTGGAACATGGTGCGGTCGACCACGCCCTGGCTGAGATCGGCCGAACAGCCGCAACGGGCGAGGTAGCCGAGATCCGCCGCGAGGATGCGGCCCTCCTTGTCGAAACCGACGGACCAGTCGACGCGGAAATCGTGGCGCTTGCCGGTCATCGCCATGTCTTCGTCCCGGTCGAGCCGGAGCTTGCAGGCGCGGCCCGTGCGGAAGGCGGCGAGCGCGGCGATGACGGCCCAGGGCGTCGCCTGGCTCTCCTTGCCGCCGAAGCCCCCGCCCATGCGGCGGATCTCGCAGGTCACCAGCGCGTCGGGCAGGCCCAGCACGCGGGCGCAGACATGCTGCACCTCCGAGGGGTGCTGGGTGGAGGAATGGACGTGGATCGAGCCGTCCTCGCCGGGAATGGCGAGCGCGATCTGGCCCTCGAGGTAAAAGTGCTCCTGGCCGCCGATGCGGAAGACGCCGGAGAGCCTGCGCGGCGCAGTGGCGATGGCGGCCGTGGCGTCGCCGCGCTTGAAGGCGTAGTCCGGCAGCACCGCCTCGCCGCGTTCGGCTGCGTCCTCGACGGTGACGCTGGGACGCTCGGCCTCCACGTCGACCTTGCCGAGCAGCGCGGCCCGGCGTGCGGCGTCCCGCGTCGTCGCGACGACGGCGAACACCGGCTGGCCGTGAAAGATGACGTGCGTGGCCGCAATCGCGGGCTCGTCCTTGTGGGAGGGCGAGATGTCGTTGCTGCCGGGAATGTCGGCGGCGGTCAGCACCGCGACGACGCCCGGCGCTCCCCGAACGGCGTCCAGATCGACCGAGCGGATGCGCCCCCGCGCGACAGGCGATCCGCCGATGGCGACATGCAGCGTGCCGGACGGCTCCATCATGTCGTCGATGTAGTCCGCCGCGCCCTGCACATGCTTGGCCGCGCTGTCATGCGGCAGCGGCTGGCGCACGTGGCGCAGGGGAGGATCGTCGTCGTGCATGGCGCTCATGACGCGCTCCAAATCGTGCAACGCCGGTCATCCCCGGCCGAAGCGGCGAAGCCGCTCAGGGGAAGGGGACCCAGGGGACTGGGTGCGCAGCATTGGCCTTCAGCGGCTGGAAGGGATGCGCAAACCGCTGGCCAGCGCAAGCCTGCGTCCCCTTCCCTCGCTTCGCTCGCCGGGGATGACCCGCGGTGGGGCTGGGCCAGCAACGCCTCATTCCGCGGCATGGCGGGGCTCCCGGTGGCCGGAGAGGCGGGTGGCGGAGGTGGGCGCGCCGGCGATCTCGGCGAGGGCCTTGACCACGAGGTTGCGGGCCACCTGCATGCGATAGGCGGCGGAGGCGCGGTGATCGTCCATGGGCTTGAAGTCGGTCACGAGCGCGTCGCTGGCGCGGCGCCACACCGTGCCGTCGCTCGCGGGCTGCCCGATGAGGGCCTGCTCGGCCGAAGCCGCGCGCTGCGGGATACCCGCCATGCCCCCGAAGGCGAGGCGCGCGGCGGTGATGACGTCGTTCTCGACCGTCACCTTGCAGGCGAGCATGACGGCCGAGATGTCCTCGTCCATCCGCTTGGTGACCTTGAACGCCCGCACGTGGTCGGCCGCGCCGGGGCGCGGCACGATCAGCCGGCTGACATACTCGCCAGGCTCGCGGGCCTGCTTGCGGTAGGCGATGAAGAACTGCTCCAGCGGCAGCGTGCGCACGGCGTCGCCCTTGCGCAGCTCCACGGACGCGCCCAGCGCGATGAGGGCCGGCGGGAGATCGCCGATGGGCGAGCCGTTGGCGACGTTGCCGCCCACGGTGCCGGACGCACGCACCTGTACTGACCCGAAGCGGCGCATGAGTTCGCCGAGATCGGGATCGAGCGCCGCGAGCGGACCGGTGGCGCGGGTGTGGGACACCATCGCGCCGAGGGAGAGAGCGCCGTCCTCGTCGCCGACGACGTCCAGGGCCCGGACGCGGCCGAGCCAGATGATGCGGCTCAGCGGCATCATGCCCTTGGTGATCCAGAGGCCAACATCGGTCGCGCCCGCGACGAGCGTCGCGTCGGGATGATGCAGGTAGAGCGCGGCCAGCGACTCCTCGCTCGCGGGAGCGGCGAAGAAGCCTCCCTGGTGCTCGACGAACAGGTCCTCGTCGTCCGCCAGTCCCTGGAGCTCCACCAGCGTGGCGTCACGGCGCGCCGTGAAGGCGTCGTCCGCGGGGGATGCGCAGGCGTCCAGCGCGGCCTCGACGATGGGGCGGTAACCTGTGCAGCGGCACAGATTGCCCGCGAGCGCATCGGCCACCTGCTCGCGCGACAGGGGGCGGGGCGCCTCCTGGTAGAGCGAGAACAAGCTCATCACGATACCGGGCGTGCAGAAGCCGCACTGCGAACCGTGATGCGCCACCATCGCCGTCTGCACGGGATGCAGCCCTGCCTGAGGCGTCGCCAGGTCCTCCACCGTGATCACCTCCGCGCCGTCGGCCTGGCCGAGGAGGAGGATGCAGGCGTTGACCGGCTCATAGACGAGCCGCCCGTCGCGAGGACGCCCGAGCACCACGGTGCAGGCTCCGCAATCGCCCTCGGCGCAGCCTTCCTTCGTGCCGGTCGAGCGTTCCTCGAGGCGCAGCCAGTCGAGCAGCGTCGTTCGGGGCTGCGCGTCGCGCACGGTCACGACCTTGCCCCGGCGCACGAAGCGGATGGCGTCGCGGCTCATGCTCAGCTCCCGCGATAGGTGGAAAAGCTGAATGGCGAGACGAGCAGCGGCACGTGGTAGTGCGAGTCCTCGGCCACCCCGAAACGCACCGGCACGACATCCACGAAAGGCGGCTCCGGCAGCCGCACGCCAGCGCTGCGGAAGTACTCGCCGGCGTAAAAGGTGAGTTCGTAGACCTTGCCCACCGCTTCGTGGCCGTCGAGCAGCGGCCTCTCGGCCCGGCCGTCGGCGTTGGTGAGAAGATCGGCCAGCACGATCCCGTCCGCCACGCGGGTGAGGACGATTCGCATGCCGGCGGCGGGGCGGCCGTGGGCCGTGTCGAGTACGTGGGTCGTCAGCTTCATGACCGCATCTTGCAACACCCCGCGCGCACGCCAAAGCGCAGAGTTGCGTCAGGGATGCCCGCCCGATGGGCGGAATTGTCGCCGGTGCGAGCGTTTCGGCGGCGAGTCGAGCCGGGTTGGGCGGTCACGTGACGTTTTCGATGGCTGAACGAGCAACGCGCCAACTCCCTCCCCCTTGTGGGGAGGGCTGGGGTGGGGGTCGCGCAGACATAGGGAAGTCTGGTCAAGGCGCAGAAGGCGGAGGAATTGGTGCGACCCCCACCCCTAGCCCCACCCCACAAGGGGGAGGGGAACACCGGCGTTGTTTGGATTCGCTACGGAAGCCCGAATCGCGTGATCAGCGCGTCCGGGACTTCCAGCCCCTTCTCTCTCGCCTTCTCGCGCAATGCGAGCCGCCGGGAGCCGGGCAACCGGGCGCCATCCTGGCCCTCGATGGCGGCTGCGAGTTGGGTCATGCGCGCGCCGAAATCCGCGCCCGAGCCGAACGCGCCGGGATCGAGCGCCAGGATCAGCTGCCCGGTGCGGGGCGGGCCGCCCTTGTCGTCGAGGAAGGATGAGGCTTCGTAAGCGAAGTGCGCGCCCACCAGGGCGGCGGCCAGCACTTCCACCATCAGGGCCAGCGCCGCGCCCTTGGCGTCGCCCATGGCGACCATGGTTCCGGCCAACGCGGCCTTGGCGTCCGTCGTCGGCCGGCCTTGCGAGTCGAGCGCCCAGCCTTCGGGGATCGGCTCGCCCTTCTGGTTCGCCGCCACCACACTGCCGCGCGCCACCTTGGAGAGCGCGAGGTCCACCACGACGGGCTCTCGCCCGGGCAGCGGCGCGGCGAAGGCGATGGGGTTGGTGCCGAAGACGGCCTTGCTCCCGCCCCATGGCGCGATCGCCTCGGGCGTGTTGGCGAAGAGCAGCGCCACGAGCCCGGCCTCGGCGAGCCGCTCCACGTGAAGGCCGGCGGCGCCACAATGGTTCGAGCGCGTCACAGGCGCGGCGGCCAGGCCCTGCGCCCGGGCGAGCGTCGGCAGTTCGGCGATGGCCAGGTCGAGAGCGGGATAGGCGAAGCCGTCCGCTGCGTCGATCGCGAGCACGCCGGGGCGCGGGCGGGTCGCCACCGGGACGGCGCGGCCGTCGATCTTGCCGGACTGGAGCATGGCGAGATAGGTCGGGATGCGGCCGAGGCCGTGACCCTTCAGGCCGTCGGCCTCCGCCGCCACGAGGTTGCGCGCCACGCTGGCTGCGGCGGCAGCCGACGCGCCATTGTCCGAAAAGATGCGGGCGGCCCAGGCCTCGATCCGCGCGAGGGGGAAACTTTCAGGCATGGCGCAGGACCTCGCGCATCAGCCGGAGAACCCGGCCTTTTCCAGTTCCCGCAGCACGTTCGATGCCGTCACGGCGGACACCCTGACGTTGCTCTCCTCCGTGACGCCCGCGATGTGGGGCGTGAGGATGAGGTTCGGGCAGTCCCTGAACACCGACGCGGCTTCGGCGCTCAGCGGCTCGTCCTCGAACACGTCGAGCGCCGCGCCGCCGATGCTGCAGGCCTTGAGCTCCGCCGCCAGGGCCGCGTGGTCCACCACGCCGCCGCGGGCCGCGTTGATCAGGATCGCGCCGCTGCGCATCGAGGCCAGCGCCGCGGCGTCGATCATGTTGCGCGTGCCCGGCGTCAACGGCACGTGCAGGCTCACGACGTCGGACATAGCGAGGCAATCGGAGAAGCCGACGCAGCCGACGCCGTGTTGGTCCCAGGCCGGATCGTCCGCCTGCACGAACGGGTCGAAGGCGACGCAGCGCATGCCGAGCGCCAGCGCGCGGCGCGCGGTCTCCCGCGCGATGGAGCCGAAGCCGACGAGGCCCAGCGTGCGGCCCGAAATCTCGCCGCCGATGAGGGCGTTGCGCGGCCACTTGCCGGCGAGGACCGCGTCGGTGGAGGCGTAGGCGCCGCGCACGAGCATGAGCGCGGTCGCGATCACATATTCGGCCACCGAGACGTCGTTGGCTCCCGTCGCAGGACGCACCGCGATGTTGCGGGCGGCGCAGGCGTCGAGATCGATGTTGTCTAGCCCCACGCCGAGCCGCCCGACCACCACAAGGCCCGGCGCGGCGGCGAGGAGATCCCCCCGAACCTGCGTCCGGTTGCGGACAACGAGAGCCCTGCAGTCGGCCAGTGCGGCTTGCAGGTCCGCGGGACGGTCCACGAGATCGGCGGCGTAGAGGGTGTCGTGCCGGGCGGCCAGGCTGTCGACGGCCGCCTGGTCCATGAACTCCGGGATGACGACGACAGCCATGCCTACGCGCTGCGATAGAGCTTGGTCATGACGAATTCCCGATGGCCAAGCGCCTCGGCTGCGGTGAGGCGGCCATTGGCGGTGCGCTGGATCATCGCGATCAGCGCGTCGCCGGCGTCGGGGATCGTCATGTCGCGGCGCAGGATGCCGGACACGTCGAGGTCGATGTGCTCGCCCATCGTGCGGATGGTGCGGGGATTGCCGGAAATCTTGATGACCGGGACGATGGGGTTGCCGATGACGTTCCCCTGCCCGGTCGGGAAGGTGTGCACCACGTACCCGCCGGCCGCCATCAGGGTGACGCACTCCGCGGCGGCCGAAGACGTGTCCATGTAATAGAGCCCGGGCCCCTTGGCGGGCGCTTCGGCGGGCTCCAGCACGTCGATGTAGCTCGTGTCGTGGCCGATCTTCTCGAGGTTGCCGAGCGCCTTCTCCTCGATCGTGGTGAGGCCGCCGGCGATGTTGCCCTTGGTGGGCTGGCTGTCGGAGAGGTCGTCCGTCTTGTGCGCCTCGATCACGTCGTCCTGGTAGGACTTCCACATCTTGTACCACTTCTCGCCGATCTCGGGCGTCGCCGCCCGGGCCTTGGCGAGGTGCTCCGCTCCGGTGATCTCAGATGTCTCGCCGAAGACGCCGTAGATGCCGCGCGGGATGAGCTTGTCGTACATGTTCCCGACTGTGGGGCAGGAGGAGAGCCCCGTGGTGGTGTCGGACTCCCCGCATTTGGTGGAGACCCAGAGTTCGGCGATGTCGCACCGCTCGCGCTGCAGCTCGGAGGCCCACTGAACCATCTTCTTGGCCTCGTAGGATGCCCTGGCGATGGTGGCGATGTCGCCATGGCCCTCGATGCCGAAGCCGACGACGGGCTTGCCTGTCTTGGCGATCCCTTCGACGACGCGGTTCGTCCAGCTGTCCTCGATGCCGATCACCACCACGGCGGCGACGTTGGGGTTGGAGCCCGTGCCGATGAGGGTGCGGAAGTGCAGGTCGAGGTCCGCGCCGAACTGCAGCCGGCCGTAGGCGTGCGGCAGGGCCAGCGTGCCCTTGATGTTGTTGGCGACCGCTTCGCAGGCCGCGTTGGAGAGGTCGTCCAGCGGCAGGATGACGACGTGATTGCGGACGCCGACGCGTCCATTCTCGCGCCGCCAGCCGTTGAAGGACAGCTTGCCGGACGCCGCGCTCATCGGCAGACGGGCCGGTCCCTTGGCGGCGGACGTCTTTGGCGCAGATGCAGTGTTCTTTGCGGCGGTCTTCTTGCCCGCGGTTTTCTTGGCCGCCGTCTTCTTGGCGGCAGGCCCGGAAGCCGGCGCGCTCATGGCGCGTTTCGAAGCCTTGCCTCCTGCCTTGGCGGCCATGGCCGCCGCAGGAGCGCCTTTTACGTCAGCGGCGCTCTCCGACGACTTTGCGGAGCGAGCGCCCTTCGACGCTCCCTTGCCCGTGCTCTTCATTCCGCCTCTGGAGCCGCCCTTGGCCGCCTTCTTCTCGGCTTTCGCCATGGTCGCCTCCCCTACCAGCGCTTGGTCTTGACGTTGTGGACGTGCAGGTGCTCGCCCTTCTTGATGGAAGAGACAGCCCTTCCGATATCCGCGCCGTATTTGATGATGGTGTCGCCCGGCTTGATGTCCGCCAGCGCCACCTTGTGGCCGATCGGGATGTCGCCCTTCGCCTTCAGTTTGAAGGTCGTGTCGTTCTCCGTGACGAGACAGAGCATGTTCGTCCCGGCTTTAAGGCCTTCGACGACGACCACGCCGACCGAGTCCTTCGGGGTGTGGACGAGGCAATGGGGAGCGGACATCAGGGTCTCCGGACAGGCGGGAGGCGGGAGCCGGGCTTGCCAGCTGGCGAGAGGGGAAGCGGCGCAAGTTTCCGGGCCCCGCTTGAGTCTTGTATAAGATATAAGATCAATTATCGTGTCAACGATGACCGCCGCGCCAAAAACGCCCCCTGCCGATCCCGTCGCCCTGTCGCGGGCGGCGCCCGAAAAGCTCGGGTTCCGGCCCCTCTATGCGCAGGTGCGCGACAGCTTCGTGAAGCGGTTGGTGGACGGCGCGTGGCAGCCCGGCCAGCTCCTTCCCAGCGAGATGGAGCTGGCTGCGGAGATGGGCGTCAGCCAGGGCACCGTTCGCAAGGCGCTGGACGCGCTCGCGGGCGAGAAGCTGCTCGTCCGCCGCCAGGGGCGCGGCACTTTCGTCGCCGAGCATGACGAGGCGCGGATTCTTTTCCAGTTCTTCAAGCTCCAGCCGGACGAAGGCGAGCAGAGCTTTCCGGAGAGCCGGATCCTGGACTGCGCGCGCAGGACGGCGTCCGATGCCGAGCGTTCGATGCTGCGCCTGCCCGTTGGGGCCGAAGTTCTCCGCATCGGCCGGGTGCGGACACTCGCAGGGGAGCCGGTCATCGCCGAAACGGTGGTGCTCCCCGTCGAAATCTTCGGGAACCTCGGCACGGCGGAGATCCCGAACAACCTCTATGGGCTCTACGCCCAGCGCTTCGGCATCACCGTGAGCCGGGCCCGGGAGACGCTGAAAGCCATCGCCCTCGATGCGGCGGACGCCGCGCTGCTTGGCGCGCCGGTGGGCACGCCCGCCCTCCTCATCGACCGGCTCGCGCTGTCGCTGGAAGGAACGCCGGTGGAATGGCGCGTGAGCCGCTGCCTCACGCAGCGGTTCCATTACCTGTCGGACCTGCGATAGGCGGGGAGCATCGCGCGCCGCGCCTGGATTGCTTTGCTCCGCTCGCAATGAGGGGTGCGGCGGGCTCAGCCTTCGCCGGGCCAGATAGCCTCGACAGCCGGAACGCCTGCAGTCTCACCGGTGTGCTGCACGGCGGGTCCCAGCGGGATTCGCGCGCCTTCGCGGGCGAAGACCGCTGTCTCGTCCAGGGCGAGTGTCATGCGGAGCACCCTTCCTCCTTCGACGGGCTCGCCGGAGGGGAAGCGCCGCCAAGCGCCCCTGGGGAGGTACACCTCGACCTCCCCGCCCGGGCGCGGGCAGGCGGCGACCAGCAGGTCGGGGCCGCACATCCACTGCTCCTCGAAGGACCAGGCGGCGGGATCGTCGGGGAAGGCGAGCGCCATGGCGCGCTGCACGGGCAGGCCGGTCTGCGTGGCCTGGCGCACCGCGGCCCAAAGATAGGGCAGCAGCCGGTAGCGCAGCGCCAGCATGGCGGAGACGGCGGCCTCGGCGTCGTGTCCGTAGCTCCACGGCTCCCGCGGGCCGATGCCGTGGAAGCGCAGATGGGAGAAGAACACCGCCGCCTGCGTCCATCGAACATAGAGTTCCGCGTCGCGCCGGTCCTTGTAGAACCCGCCGACGTCGCTGGCGTGGAACGGGCCGCCGCTCAGCCCCCAGGAGAGGCCGCCCCGGATCGATGCGGCCAGGCCCTCCCAGTCCGCCTGGGGATCGCCGCCCCACTGCACCGGGTAACGCTGGCTGCCCGCCCAGCCGGCCCGGCCGAACAGGAAGGCGCCGGAGGGGCAGTACAGCTCTGCGGCCTCGTGGACGCATTTGTTGTAGAGCAGCGGGTAGACGTTGCGCAGCCGCTCGCCGCCGTCCCCGTTGAACGCCACGCAGTCCGCCTCGACCTGCTCGCCGAAGTCGGACTTGATCATGTCCACGCCGATGTCGAACAGGCCCTTGTGGGCGTCCCGCCACCAGGCATAGGCGTCGGGATTGGTGAAGTCGACGATGCCCGACTCGGGCAGTTGCGTGAGCACCCGGCCGAAGGGCTCGGGATCGAAGGCGTAGCGGTAAGCCAGCCCGGTGCGGCGGTCCTTCAGGAGCCAGCCCTTGGACGCGAACTCCTCAAAATATGGCCCGTCGACAGAGACGAGCGGGTATTCCCAGACGCAGATCTTGAACCCGAGCGACTTCAACTCGGCGAGCACCGGGCGGGCGTCGGGATAGCGCTGGGGATCGAAGAAGAAGTGGAAGCGGGTATCGGTGTCCTGCCAGGCCCGGCCATCGAACGTGATGGTGTCGCACGGCATGCCCTTGGCCCTGACGGCGCGGGCGGCGTCGAGGATCTCCTCGGCGCTCCGGTAGTAGGCCTTGGAGAGGATCGCACCGAGGGACCAGTAGGGGGGCGCGGGGGCCAGCCCGGTGAGGCGGCCATAGCCGCGCAGCAGCTCGGCCCCGTTTCCGCCGGCAAGGATGAAGAGGTCGAGCGCATCCTCCTCGACACAGATCCCGTAGGCGCGCTGGGACCACAGCGCGTGGCCCACGGCGTGCGTCACGGACGCCGGCGTATGCGTGAACACGCCCCAGCCGGAGCGCCCCACCCCGCCAGGCGACCAGCAGAACGGCGCGTTCTTGTAGGCCCGCTCCCCATTGACGCCGAGCGCATCGAACACGAGAGAACGCACGAGCTGCCCGCGCTTGTCGAGGCGGCCCCATTTCTCGCCGAGGCCATAGACTGGCTCGCCCGAGACGAGCTCCAGGGCGGCGAACCAGCGCCCATCCGGCAGTCGCGCGAAGGGCGGAAGCCTGTGCTCGCGCACGAAGTGGCCGTCCGTGACGCTGCGCTGAACGATGCGGCCCGCCTTTTCCAGCGAGAAGGCGAACGGCTCGCGGCCGACGGCGAGCCGGAACTCACCCCAGGCGAGCACGATGCCCGAATCGTCCTCCCGCAAGTCAGCTTGGACCTCCTCGGGCTCGGCAATGAGAATGGGGTATTCGGGCTGGTTGCGCCGCCCGAAGCGCAGGCGGAGTCCGTCCTCGCAGGCCGTGACCAGGCACTCGCCGGCGCTGGTCGGGATGGCCACCGAGCCCGCCGTCATGCGCACAGCCGGTCCGGTGACCGCGACGGGCGCGATCTTCGACCAGAGGGGTTCCTGCGGAAGCGGCAAGGGATCCATCACGCATCCCTTCCGTCAGGCGAGTTCGACGACGGAGAGCCCGAGCCGCCCAGCGACAGCCCGGAGCGCCTCGCGGTGTTCACCGTAGGCGATGGCGACGTGGTGCTCGAGCGCGTCGTCCATCATGCCTTGCATGACCTCGCCCGCAGGTCTGTCGAAGCGGACCACGCCCGAGGTGCCGGTGAAGCTCATGGGCGCGCGCACCACCTCGGCTCCGGCCAGCACCATCTTGGTCACGTTTCGCGCCTGGCTGATGCGGGCCACCGTGATGCGCCCGGGCTTGAGCGTGAACTCGGCCAGCAGCGGCATGCGACGGTTGGAGTGGATCTGCGCGCGGGGCGGCGTCGTCTCGTCGGCCATGGCCAGCGGGGCCGAGCCGCAGTGCCAGAACACGCCGGTGTCGTCGCCGGCGTCCATGTCCACGATGTCGACGAGCCAGGCGGGCTCCCCGGCCACCTCCTGCAGCAGCATGGAGGTGAGCGCGCCGTAGACGTCCGCCTCGCAGGCGCAGGGCACGCCCTCCCCCGTCAACAGGCCCATGGGCCCGCAGATGGCGCAGCCATATTCGGTGAACATCTCGGGCCAGCAACGGACCGCGACGGCCGATAAACCCTCGTCCGCCGTGAGCCCCTCCAGCGCGCGATAGAGCCGGAGAGACTTGTCGAGCTGCCCCTGGTCGACGCCGTCGATCCCGCCAATTTCCGCAGAGACGGTTACCCGGGTCGTGGCGACGTCCTCTTCATGCGTCGCGCGAGCATCGTCGAAAAGGCGAGTCAGCGGAATCGGTTGGACGGAGATCCCGATGAGACGATTCAACGTCGCGGGGTCGTAGCGGCAGGTGTCGAACCCGGCGGGATGCTCGCCGACGAGGCCGATGGTCTTGCCCCGCAGGTTCATCAGCGCGGCCTCGGCGCGCGATTTGGCGGCTGCGGACGGGCCCGACGCTGGCGCTACGGCGGGTGCGGCGACGTCTTCCGCCGCCTGGAATTCGGGGAGAGCGCCCGGTTTCCGGCGCGCCGCGTCCTCCACGAACCCGCGCAGGGCGGCCGGCGCCCCCGCGTCGTCGGGGGCTGCGTAGAGCCAGCGGGCCGAACGGCCGGCGCGGCCCAGCGCGTGCTGGGCGAGGTTCAGCCCGCAAAAGGCGTTGAGCCGCAACCGGCCCCCGGCGCGGGGCTCCGGGAAGGCCCAGATGGCGAGCGGCGCGCGCGCCGTCTCGGCGATGCGCACCGTCATGGTCGCGTCCGTGAAGGTGACCTGCAGGATGAGCACGAGGTCGACGCGCTCGGATGCGAGCGCCGCGAGCGCCGCCTCGGTCGCCGCCGCATCGAAGAGCAGCGTGCGCGCGCCGACGACGGCCACGCCGGCCCGATCCAGGCTCGCGAAGGCCGTGCGCGCCATCTCCTCGGCGAAGGGGACGTCGAAGGTGGGGCGGGCCAGAGGAAGCACGGCGACGCGGATGGTCATGTCACCCTCCGAACCCGCGATAACCGCGCCGGAACGCCCCATTGGCGTTCACAATCTCGGGCGGGCCGCCGAAGCAGGCATGCTGGAACCACGGCAAGGCGCGCGCGTCCGTCATCGCGTTGATCTCGCGCATGTAGGGCACGCTCTCGCTGCGCAGCCCGGCGCGGATGGCGTCCCAGTCCGGAAAGCGCGTGAAAGGCTGCGCCCAGATGGCGCGCCCGGCGAGATAGCCGGAGGCTCCGGCGGCATAGGCGTGGGACAGGATGGCGCGAAACGCCTCCATCCCCGCCCCCGCCGACAACATGACCCAGGGCCGGCCGGCCAGCCGGCCCATCTCGTCGAACGCCTTCTGCACGCCCTGAGGATCCGGCTGGCCGTCGCCGGGGACGGCCGAGGCGGGAACGGGGCTCTCCAGCTTGAACACATCGATGCCGTAGCGGTCGTCGGCGAAGACGCGCACGCTTTCGAGCACCAGCTCGGCCTTCTTATCGGCCATCTCGACGTACTGGGTGGTCTGGTTCTCCTCGCCCGGCAAGGGATAGACGAGGAGTTCGAACAGGAACGGGATGTCATAGCGTCGGCAGGCATCGCCGATGCGGGCGGTGAAATCCTGCTGCGCGCGCCGGACGCCAGGGGCGGAATCCGGCCGGTACCAGGCCAGCACCTTCACCGCGTCGCCGCCCACGCGCTTGATCTTCTCGACCGACCAGTCGTCGATTTCGGCGGAGAGGCGTCCGCCGTCCGCCACCTGGAACAGCGAGTCCTCCAGCGTGACGACCAGGCCCTTGGCCGGCGAGAGGATCGAGAGCCCGCGCGGCAGCACGTAGTGAGGATCGAGGAGCATGGCGGAGCTGTCGGCCTGCAGCTCCTCGATCAGCATGGCCTTGAAGCCCGCCACGTCTGCGAACGGCGCCTCGGGCGTGCCGCGCTTCTCGCGGATGGGGTTCTTGATGGGGGGCCGCTGGTCGACCGCGGTCATCTTGAAGCGGCCCTGCGCATCGGCCATGCGGCGCATGCCCCAGAGCTTGCCGGGGGTCAGCGTCTTCTCGATCGTCACCGGCATGCTTCCTGCTCCGCTTCGTCTGTCCGTCTCGGGGGTCCCGCCTCAGGCGTTCTGCCGTTCCTTGGCGTGGCGATCCATCAGCGTCTCGACTTCGGCCCGCGTCGGGGCGCCCGCCCGCCCGCCGAACCGCGTGCACTTGATGGCGGCGGCCGCGCTGGCGAAGCGGACGGCGTCAGCTTCCGGCCGGTTCTCGGCCAGCGCCAGCGCCAGGGCCCCGTGAAAAACATCCCCGGCGCCGAGCGTGTCCACGGGCGTGACCGGAAAGGCGGGCTGATGGGCGACGCCGCCCTCATGGGTGAAGTAGACGCCGCGGCCGCCGTCGGTGACGGCCAGCCATGAGGATGTCACGCCGGCGAGTTCGACGAGGCCCGCGCGAGGGTCCTCGTGCCCGGTCATCTCGCGAACCGCCTGGGCCGCGAAGGCGACATGGGTCGCGACCTGCAGCAGCGAGGGGTCGCGCAGCGCGCGGTCGGCATCGAGGACGCCGGGCCGCCCTGCCGCGCGGGCGAGGCCGAGAAGATGCTTCGCGCCGGTCTCCCAGCGCGTGTCCGCCATGACGGCCCCGATGCAGGGGGAAAGGGCGGAAGGCAGCCAGGCCGCGTCATCCGGCAAGGTGTCGTCGGCGTGATTGATGACTATGCGCTCTCCCAGGGCGTCGACAAGCACGGCCGACAGGGACGAGCGATGCTGGGGGAAGCGTTGCGCCAGGGCGCAATCGACTCCGGAGGCCTGGAGCTCGGCCACGATGTCGCGGCCGACGGGGTCGTCCCCGAGGCGGCAGGCCAGCGCGGCCTTCCCGCCGAGGCGCACGATGGCGACCGCTGCGTTCGCCGCGATGCCGCCCCCCACGACCGCCAGGTCGCGCGCCCGGTACTTCTCCGCGCGCTGCGGCATCTCGTCCAGGGCGAAGACGAAATCCTGCGTGGCGATGCCACAGCACAAAACGCCTGCGACCATGCGAGTGCGAGCCAGATGCGAGACCGGGACCATCGACGCCGAAATCGCACGCATGCGAAGCGGACGACCGACGCCGGGACGGTAACAGGTCTTGTAACTTATACAAGACTCCGGAATGATGCGTGCCAGGGATGCAGACGCCGGAATGGCGCGCTTCCGTGAGAGGCCGCCGCTCGCGGCGGGAACAAGGTTCAGGGATCAGGAAACGCGGGTTCGGGGGACGCCTGGCGCGATGCCGCGCCGGCCGACGCCGAACCGCCCAGGGAGGGAATGGAATGACGAGACCACTCAACGCGCGGTCCCTGCTGGGCGCCGCTCTCGGCGCATCGCTCGGCCTGTTCATGGCTGGCGAGGCCTTGGCGCAGACCACGCTGCGCGTGTTCGTCGGCGGCAACGCCCGGCCCGATCTCGTGCGCAAGCTGCTCGACGGCTTCGAGGCCAAGAACCCCGGCGTGAAGGCCGAGGTCGAGGTCGGCGGCGCCACCTCCGAGCAGCAGTCCAAGTACCTGAACACCGTGCTGACCTCCAAGGACAGCGCGCTCGACCTGTTCCTCGTCGACATCGTGCGCACGACGCAGAACCAGGCCGCCGGCTGGACCGAGCCGCTCGACAAGTATCTGGGTGCGGACAAGGACAAGGTGATGGCGCAATTCCTCGCGCCCTACCGCGAGGCCAACGTGTTCAACGGGCAGGTCATCGCCCTGCCCTTCTTCGCCGACGCGCAGTTCCTCTATTACCGCAAGGACCTGCTGGAGAAATACGGCCTGAAGCCCGCCGCCACCTGGGACGAGCTGGCCGCGCAGTGGAAAACCGTGAACGCCGGGGAGAAGAACGCCAACCTGCAGGGCTTCTCGACCGCGGGGGCACCCATCGAGGGAACGGTCTGCACCTATCTCGTGCCGATGTGGGGCAAGGGCGGCTCGCTCGCGACCAACGGCAAGCTCTCGATCGACGGCGCGCCGGCGACGGCGGCGTTCGAGGTGTTCTCGAAGTACAAGGCCGAGGGCGTGCTGCCCTCCAACATCGCCGAGGTGGCGACGGACCGCATCCGCAAGGACATGCAGGCCGGGAACGTCCTCTATTCCATGCTTTGGGTCTACGCCTACAACCTGTTCCAGACCGGCGAGGACAGCGCCGTGAAGGGCAAGATCGGCGTGGCGCGCCTGCCGGGCTTCACACCTGGAGAGCAGCCCACCTGCATCGGCGGCTGGCAGATTGCCGTGTCCGCCTTCTCCAAGAACAAGGAAGCGGCGGCCAAGCTGGCGATTTATCTCACGGGCAAGGAGAGCTCGAAGACGCTCGCCATCGACGGCCAGCTCCTGCCGGTCTACTCCGACCTCTACAAGGACGCGGACGTGCTCGCCAAGAACCCCTGGTTCAACGAGGCGCTGCCCGTGCTGCTCGCCGCGCGCGCCAGGCCCGTGACGCCGCGCTACGGCGAGGTCTCGGAGGTCATCCGCACCAACATGAACGCCTTCCTCGCAGGCACCAAGACGCAGGACGACGCGCTGAAGGACATGAAGGCCAAGCTGGGGCCGGTGTTCAACTGAGAGCGAAAGACAGCAGCCATGGTCCTCATCCTGAGGAGCGGGCGAAGCCCGCGTCTCGAAGGACCGCCAACGGCTCGGTTGAACGGGCTGGCTGTGCTCACGACCGGTAGCCGTCCTTCGAGACGCAGGCCCAAGGTGGGCCTGCTCCTCAGGGTGAGGGGCATGGTGGCTTTCCAGTTGCGGCCAGATCTCAAGATGGGGAAGAGCTGTTGAGCACCCAGACCCGCCAGCGCCTGTCGAAGCTCGAACGCGACGAGCGCTGGCTCGGCTTCGCGCTGCTGCTTCCGGCGGCGCTGCTGCTCGGGCTGATGGTCGTCTACCCCGTCGCCAACCTGATCTGGACCAGCCTGCACACGGTGAAGCTGTCCGAGCCCTGGTTGGGGCAGCCCTTCGTGGGACTGGCGAACTACGAGCGGGCCTGGAGCGAGCCGGGGTTCTGGCACGCCACCGGCAACACGCTGCTGCTGATCGTCATCACGGTGCCGGGCTCCCTCGCCGTGGGCCTGGGGCTGGCGCTGCTCGCCAACAAGATCGTGCACGCCAAGTGGCTGGTGCGGCTGGGGCTGCTGATGCCCTGGATGCTGCCGCTCGTCTTCGTCGGCCTCGTCTTCCAGTGGTTTTTCGATACGAAGCTGGGCATCGTCAACGACGTCACGGCGCGGATCGGCATCACGCCGCGCCCGTGGCTGACGAGCCCGTTCCTGGCGCAGGCGGCCATCTGCATCGCCATCGTCTGGAAGAGCTCGTCCTTCGTGGCGATGGTGCTGCTGGCCGGGCTGCAATCCATCCCGCGCTCGCTCTACGAGGCGGCGGAGATCGACGGCGCCAGCGTCCGGCAGCAATTCGTTTCGATCACCCTGCCAATGCTGCGGCCGGCGATCGTGGTGGCGCTGATCTTTCGCACGATCACGGCGGTGCAGACCTTCGACATCCCCTACGCCATGACGGGCGGCGGCCCCGGCAACGCCACGGAGACGCTGGCGATGTACATCCAGAAGACCACCATCGATTTCCTGGATTTCGGCTACGGCTCGGCGCTCGCGACCCTGATGTTCGTTGTCTCGATGGTGGCGACTGCCTTCTACATCCGTTTCGTCCACCGCGACTCGCTGGACGGTTGAGCATGAGCGACGCGACAGGGACCACCCGCTTCATCAAGCATCGCGCCGTCGTCTGGCTCGCGGGCGGCGTCGTGCTGCTCAACGGCTTTTTCCCCGCCGTCTGGATCTTTCTCACCTCGCTCAAGGGCGAGACGGAGCTGTCGCGGATCCCGATCACCTACTGGCCGATGGATCCGAGCTTCGCGAACTACGTGAAGGCCTTCACGCAGCAACCGCTCTGGCGCTTCACGGTGAACTCGCTCGTGGTGGCGACCGGCTCGACGATCCTGTGCGTGATGGTGTCGGCCTGCGCGGCCTATGCGCTGGTGCGGCTGCGGCTGCCCTTCCGGAGGGCGATCATGGCCTGCCTGCTGGCGGTCTCGATGTTCCCGCTCATCGCGCTGATGGTGCCGCTGTTCCAGATCATGCGCGACCTCGGCCTGCTCAACACCTGGCTGGGGTTGATCCTGCCCTATTCCGTGATCAGCCTGCCCGTCTGCACGCTGGTGCTGATCTCATTCTTCCAGGACATCCCGGCCGATCTCGAAAACGCCGCGATGATCGACGGCTGCAGCCGCGTCGGCGCGCTGGTGCGCATCGTGATGCCGCTCTCCGCGCCCGGCGTGTTCACCGCCGCCCTGCTCGCCTTCGTCAACGCCTGGGACGAGTTCCTGCTGGCGCTGACGCTGAACACCCGGATGGAGATGCGCACGCTCCCGGTCGGCATCACCCTCTACCAGGGCGAGTTCGCCTTCCCCTGGCCCATCGTCTCCGCCGCCCTGGTGGTGGCCATCGTGCCGGTCTCGATCCTGATCGCGCTGTTCCAGGATCGGATCGTGGGCGGGCTGACGGCGGGCGGGACGAAGGGGTAGGCGGCTGCTTCGGCCTCGTTCCACCAAGGTGGTCATCCCCGGCGGCGCAAAGCGCCGGGAAGGGGATCCAGGGGACTTGGTGTGGGGGTCAAGCCGCCTCTTTCGAGCACGGCGATTGAACCCAGTCGCCTGGATCCCCTTCCCGCGCCTGCGGCGCGCCGGGGATGACCATCTTGGAGTGCTGCGCGCTCACCCGAACCGGTACTCCGACATCTGCCGGTACACCTCTCCCGGCCGCAGCGTCGGGTCCGGGAAATGCGCCTTGTTGGGGCTGTCGGGGAAGACCTGCGGCTCGATCGCCGCGCCGCCGAACGCGCCGTAGCGCGCGCCGCCGAGGCCGGGGACGGGCACGTTCAGCTTGCTGCCCGTGTAGACCTGGATGCCGGGCTCCGTCGTGTGCACCTCCATGGCCACGCCGCTTTTGTGCGAGCGCAGCGACAGGGCGTGGCGGAGTTGGCCCGGCGCGAGATGCGCGCCCGCCAGCACCCAGTTGTGGTCGTAGGCGAAGGGACCTTCCCCGCCGGGAAAGCGGATGGGACGCGGAGTGCGGAAATCGTAGGGCGTTCCCGCCACGGCAAGGATCTCGCCCGTGGTGATGAGGTCGGCGTCGACCGGCGTGTAGTGGGCAGCCGCGATCTGCATCTCGTGGTCGAGCACGTCGGGCGAGCCGTCGAGGTTGAAGTAGGAGTGGTGGGCGAGGTTGACGATGGTCGGCGCATCGGCCGTGGCCGTCAGTTCCACGCGCAGCGTCGCAGCGCCCGTCAGGCGGTAGACGCACGTCACCGTCATGGCGCCGGGAAAACCCATGTCGCCGTCGGCTGAATGCAGCATCAGCGTGGCCGAGCTTTCGTCGCAGTCGGCGAGACGCCAGACGCGCTTGCCGAAGCCCTTGGAGCCCCCATGCAGCGTGTGCTTGCCAGCCTGGTTGAGGTCGACCTGGTGGGCCTGCCCGTCCAGGGTGAAGCGGCCATGGCTGATGCGGTTGGCGTAGCGCCCGGCGATCGCGCCGAAATAGGAAGAATGCGCCTTGTAGTCCTCGAACGTTTCGAGACCGAGCACCACGCGCTGCAGGCCCGCTTTGGCCGGCACCCGGAGGTCGCGCACCACCGCGCCCCACGAAATGATGCTGGCCTCCGCGCCGCCCGGGCTTTTCAGCCTGACCTCATGCACCGGCAGCCCGTCCGCCTCCCCGAATACCGTGACCGCCGCGCTCATGCCGTATCCTTCCCCAACGTTTTTCGTTTTTCAGCTCACTCGGGCCGCCCCGAGCCAGCCCATGCTCTCACCGTCATCCCGGACGGGCGAAGCCCGATCCGGGACCCAGGACCACCACCTCGCCGCCGCTCTGGACATCCGTGGATGTCCTGGATCCCGGCTCTCCGCTTCGCTTCGGCCGGGACGACGGGTGGGTGGGCCGAGGCTATTGACCCCCGGCTCCGGCTTCCCTTGGCTACCAGCTTCCGGTGTTCGGCATCGAGTTCCACGGCTCGGCCGGAGCCTTCGCCTCGCCGCGCTGCAGGAGCTCGAACGAAATGCCGTCGGGGGAGCGAACGAAGGCCATGTAGCCGTCGCGGGGCGGGCGGTTAATGGTGACGCCGGCCTTCATGAGCTTGTCGCAGAAGGCATAGATGTTGTCCACACGGTAGGCGAGATGGCCGAAATTGCGGCCGCCGGAATACTCTTTCTCGTCCCAATTGTAGGTGAGCTCCAGCAGCGGCGCCTTGGTGTCGGCAGCCTTGGCCACGTCCTCGTCCGCCGCGAGGAAGATCAGCGTGAAGCGGCCTTTCTCGTTCTCGATGCGGCGGACTTCCTTCATGCCCATCTTGTTCACGTAGAAGTCGAGCGACTTGTCGATGTCCGCGATGCGGACCATGGTGTGAAGGTATTCCATCCGTCGTTTCCTCTCATTCGGGACGCCTTGCCGGGAAGACCCGGGGCCACAATCCCCTCCGCTTCCCGCCTGGTCTCACTGGGGCTAATCTAGCAAGGACGACGCCGATGAACAGCGCCGCCGGTCGCCTTGGCGGAATGGCAGGGTCGCCGCGCGCGGCGAAGGCGGGCGAGGCAACGGCTCGATGGAGCGGGATCGGCAGGAATGAGCGCAGCCAGCGACACCGAGGACGACGACATCGTCATCCTCGACGCCCCTCCCCCGCCGGATTTCCGCGCAGGCAGCGTCTTCGTCGGGCGCGACGGCAGGCCCGAGGCCCGCGAGCGCACGCTGGCGGCTGAAGTGCCCGTCTCTATCACCTACAACGGCCTCGCCTATGCCGTGATGATGGCGAGTCCGCTGGACATCGAGGATTTCGTCACCGGCTTCTCGCTGACCGAGGAGGTGGTGAAGCAGGCCGCCGACATCGAGGAGATCCTGGTGCGGCCGATCGAGCTCGGCCTCCTGGCGCAGGCCCGCATCCCCGCCGAGCTGGGCCGGGCCATGCTGGAGAACCGGCGGAACCTCGTGGGCCAGACGGGCTGCGGCATCTGCGGGGTGGTGGAGCTGGAGCAGGCGGTGCGCCGGTATGGCGGAAACAAGAGCCGGCCGCAGCTCGACGCCCGGGCTGTGTTCGCGGCCTGGGACGGCCTGTCGGAGCGGCAGCCCCTCAATGCGCGGACCGGCGCGGTGCACGCCGCCGCCTTCGCCGACGCGCAAGGGCGGCTTCTGGCGGTGCGCGAGGATGTCGGCCGCCACAATGCGCTCGACAAGCTGATCGGCCATCTCGCCCGGTCCGGGATCCCGCCGGAGTCGGGCTTTTGCCTCATGACGAGCCGCATCTCGTTCGAACTCGTCCAGAAGTGCCTCGCCTCGGGGATCCCCGCCCTGGTGGGCATCTCGGCTCCGACGAGCCTCGCCGTGCGGCTCTCGAACGAGCACCGGCTCACCCTTTTGGCGCTCGCGCGCAAGGACGGGTTCCAGGTGTTCTCCGATCCCTACGCTCTGTTCGGGAGCGGTTGAACCGGCGGGGAGTCGCGCACGCAATCGCACCGAAGCGAAGTGTTCGCGTGTCGGCCGGCGCGGCCTTCCACCGCCGGTTGACCTCCTCGCATGCCCCGGCTACCCGTCACCCTCAATCGGGGAGCAATCATGTCGAATGCATCGCACGCCAAGGAGCAGGCTGCCTTCTGGTCGATCGTGGCCAGCGGCCTGCTCACCATCGGCAAGCTTGTTGCGGGATTGCTCTCGGGTTCGCTGGCCCTGCTCTCCGAGGCGGGGCACGGGCTGCTCGACACCGGCGCGACGATCCTCACCTACTTCGCGGTGAAGGCTGCCGACAAGCCCGCCGACGAGGAGCACCACTACGGCCACGGCAAGATCGAGGCCGTCGCGGCGCTGATCGAGACGGGATTGCTGTTGGCGCTCGCGGTCTTCGTGCTCTGGGAGGCGGTGCGCCGCCTGATGGGCGAGCCGGCCCTGGTGGAAGCGACGCCCCTCGCCTTCGCCGTGCTGCTGATCTCCATCGCCGTCGACTTCTTCCGGTATCGGGCCCTGGACAAGGTGGCCAAGGAGCACAAGAGCGATGCTTTGGCGGCGGATGCGCTGCATTTCTCGTCCGATCTCGTGTCCTCGACGCTCGTGCTCATCGGCCTCGGCTCGACGCTGTTCGGCTTCCACCAGGGCGACACGATCGCGGCGATCGGCGTCGCGCTGTTCATCGCCGTGGCCGGCTACAAGCTGGGACGCCGCACCATCGACACGCTCGTCGACGCCGCGCCGCTCGGCGTCAGCGAAGCGATCCGCGCGATCGCGGCCAACACGCCCGGCGTCGTCTCGGTGGACAGCCTGCGCGTGCGCCCTGCTGGGGCTCAGGTCTTCGCGGAGATGACGGTTTCGGTGCCTCGCACCCTGCCCCTCGAGCGCGTCATCGCGATCAAGGGGAACATCGCCCGGGCCGTCGAGGCCCAGATGCCCGGGACGACGATCAGCATCATCGCCGATGGCCGGGCCATGGACCAGGAGACGGTGCTCGAGCGCGTGCTGCTCATCGCCGCCAAGCGCCGCGTGCCGGTGCACCACGTCACGGTGCAGGACATCGAGGGCCGCCTCTCGGTCAGCCTCGACCTCGAGGTCGACGGACGCATGAGCCTGGGCGCGGCCCACAAGATCGCGTCACGCCTGGAGACGGCCATCCGCGAGGAGCTCGGCGAGAACACCGAAGTGGAGACCCACATCGAACCGCTCGTGGTGGCGAACCTCGCCGGGCGGGACTGCGAGGGCGCCGTCGCGGACCGAGTGCGCCTCGCGCTGCAGCGGCACGCGGCCGAAATCGGCGACATTTGCGACGTGCACAGCGTGCGGGTGCGCCAGACCGAGCACGGGCTGGTGGTGAACTACCATTGCAGGGTGAACCCAGCGCTGGACGTCACCACCGTGCACGATCGGGTCGACACGCTGGAGCAGCGGGCCCGCGCCGACGTGCCGGAAATCACGCGCATCGTCAGCCACACGGAACCGGTCCGCGCCGCCGCCTGACGGTCCCCGGGCTCCCCGCGCCGATTGCGGGTTGAGGAGCCCGCCCGATCTTGGGATAAGGTCTGTCCGTCCCACAGCATCCCGGGCTGCCTCATGCGCACCGATACCGCCGCCGCCATCCGTCTCCAGGACTACCGGCCCACCGACTGGCTGATCGACACCGTCGACCTCGCCATCGCTCTCGATCCCGAGGCGACCAGCGTCAAGGCCACCCTGGCGGTGCAGCCCAACCCGGCCGGACGAAAGGGCGAACCCCTGCGGCTGGACGGCGACGAGCCGAAGCTCCTCTCGGTGGCCATCGACAACGAGATCCTTGCGCCGGACGCGTACCGGGCTACCCCGGACGGGCTGGTCATCGCCGAGCCGCCCCGCCGGCCCTTCACCCTGACCATCGAGACGCTGGTGAACCCCTCGGCCAACACCAAGCTGATGGGGCTCTACCGCTCGTCCGGCAACTATTGCACCCAGTGCGAGGCCGAAGGCTTCCGTCGCATCACCTACTTCCTCGACCGGCCCGACGTAATGGCCGTCTACACCACCCGGATCGAGGCCTCGCAGGCTGAGGCTCCGGTGCTGCTGGGCAACGGCAACCTCGTGGGCGGCGGCGTTCTTCCCGGCGGGCGGCACTATGCCGTGTGGCACGATCCGCACCCCAAGCCCGCCTATCTCTTCGCGCTGGTGGGGGGCAAGCTCGGCTCCGTGGTGCGGGAGTTCCGCACGCGCTCAGGCCGGCAGGTGCAGCTCGGCATCTATGTCGAGCCCGGCAAGGAGGAGCGCGCGGCCTACGCCATGGACGCGCTGGAGCGCTCCATGCGCTGGGATGAGGAGGCCTTCGGCTGCGAGTACGACCTCGACGTCTTCAACATCGTCGCCGTGTCCGATTTCAACATGGGCGCGATGGAGAACAAGGGCCTCAACATCTTCAACGACAAGTACATCCTCGCCTCGCCCGACACGGCGACCGACGCCGACTACGCCAACATCGAGGCGATCATCGCCCACGAGTACTTCCACAACTGGACGGGCAACCGCATCACCTGCCGGGACTGGTTCCAGCTCTGTCTGAAGGAAGGGCTCACCGTCTTCCGCGACCAGGAGTTCACGTCGGACCAGCGCTCGCGCCCGGTGAAGCGCATCGTCGACGTGCGCAACCTCCGCTCGCAGCAATTCGCCGAGGACAGCGGGCCGCTCTCCCACCCTGTCCGTCCGCAGGTCTATCGCGAGATCAACAACTTCTACACGGCGACCGTCTACGAGAAGGGCGCCGAGCTCGTCCGCATGATCAAGACGCTGCTGGGACCGGCGGCGTTCAAGGCGGGAATGGATCTCTATCTCAAGCGGTGCGATGGGACGGCCGCGACGGTGGAGGATTTCCTCACCTGCTTCGCCGAAGCGAGCGGACGCGATCTCGATCCGTTCGCGCTCTGGTACGAACAGGCGGGTACGCCGAGCCTCGTGGCGCAGGCCTACCACGACGTGGAGTCGCGCACCTATCGGCTGGACTTCGCGCAGACGACGCCCCCCACGCCCGGCCAGCCCATCAAGCAGCCCGTCGTCATTCCGATCCGGCTCGGATTGCTGTCGGACTCCGGCGCGCCGCTCGAGATGACCCTTGCGGATGGGGAAACCCTCGGCGAGGACGGACTTTTCGTGCTCGACCGCGCGGCCGAGAGCATCACGTTCACCGGCATCGCGCAACGGCCCGTGCCCTCGCTCCTGCGCGGGTTCTCCGCTCCGGTCCGCCTCGAGATCGACGCGACTGAGGACGACCTGCTGGTGCTGTTCCGGCACGACAGCGATCCGTTCAACCGCTGGCAGGCTGCGCAGACGCTCGCGATGCGCACGCTGGTGCGCGCGACGGAGACGATCCGGGAGCGAGGGTCGCCCACCTTCGATCGGCGGCTCGCCGAGGCGCTCGCCGCGTTGCTGGAGAGGACCAACGACCACGCCTTCGCAGCGCAGGTGATGTCACTGCCGAGCGACGCCGACCTCGCGCGTGAAATCGGCCGGGACATCGACCCGGACGCCATCCTGGCGGCCCGAAAGGGGCTGCGCGCCTTCGTCGGCCGCGAGATCGGAGGATCGCTGCGCCAGGTTTACGATGCCCTCGCCTCGACGGCGGCCTACAGCCCGGACGCCGCGAGCGCCGGGCGGCGTTCCCTGCGCAACGCCGTGCTCGACCTCTTCTCGGCGGGCGACCCCGCCGCCGGCGCGGCGCTGGCCAACGCGCAATACGAGGCGGCCGACAACATGACGGACCAGTTCGCCGCCCTCGGCGTGCTGAGCCAGATCCCCGGCGAGGCGCGCGAAGCGGCGCTGGCGCGCTTCGCGGAGACCTTTGCCGACAACCCTCTGGTTCTCGACAAATGGCTGTCGCTGCAGGCGGCCATTCCCGAGGACGGCACTCTCGCGCGTGTACGGGCGCTGATGCAGCACCCGGCCTTCTCGCTCTCCAACCCCAACCGCACGCGGTCGCTGATCGGCAGCTTCGCGATGGCGAACATGTCCCAGTTCCATCGCGCCGACGGCGCTGGCTACGCTTTCCTGGCCGACATCGTGCTCACGCTCGACACCTCGAATCCGCAGGTCGCGGCCCGCCTGTTGGGAGCGTTCCGCACATGGCGTTCGCTGGAGACCGGGCGTCGCGCGAAGGCGGAAGAAGCGCTGCGGCGGGTGGCGGCCCGTGCGACTCTCTCGCCGGACGTTTCGGACATCGTACAGCGCTCTCTCGCGCCGTGATTGCAGGCCAAACTGTGGCGGCAACAGGGATTTTTCAGGATTCAGCCACCCCAAGATGTAGTGGCTGCTACCTTCTCGCCTACTGTATTTTGCTGTGTCTGCCGCAATAAAATCAACTTTTCATTAATTTCTGGACAAATCACCCCCCTCGGATTCAGATCATCACGATTCGGATAGATGCGGCACGTCTTCCGGGTTGGACGTTGGGGTTTCCGAGGGGAGAATGGAATGGCGCGATCGTTCGCGGCCATTGCGCCTGTTCGCGCGGGATCTGTTGAAGGCTTGGCGCGATCGCTCGCGCATCCGACCTACTTGAAACTCATCAACGCAGAGCCGTGGCTTCGCCGCCTGGTTCCGGTGATGATGGTCGCCTTCCTCGCCGCGCTGGGCTCGATGGCATATCTTCAGTCGACGTCGGGACGTGACGAAACGCTGAACGACGCCTTCGGCGACATCGACATCCTGGCCTCCTACCTCACCGCGGAAATCGGCCGCCAGGCCGACGGGCTCGATGCCGAAGCCGCCGCGCCGCGCCATGCGCTGGATGGCGTCGTGCCTCGTCACGCGCTGCGCGGCCAACGCTTCATCGTCCTGACGGACCGGCAGGGCGCGGCCATCGGGAGCCTTCCCGCCGAGGCGGGCGTCAATGTCGGCCTGAACGACCTGTTCGGCCCGACCCAGCCGCTCACCACCTTCGCCGACAAGGCCGGCGTGATGTTCGTCACCCTGACCGGCGAGATCCCCGCCATCGCCACGGTCCGCAACCTCCCCGCTCCGTTCGGCCAGGTCGCAGTGGTGCAGCCCGTAAAAGGCGCTCTGGCGGGTTGGCGCGCCCGGACGCAGTCTTTCTTCCTGCTGGTCGGCGCCGCCGGCCTCGTTCTGTCGGGCATCAGCACCGCCTATTTCTGGCAGGCCTGGCGGGCCCGCCACGCCGACCAGATTTGCGACAAGGTGCGCAAGCGCCTGGACACCGCCCTCTCCCGTGGTCGCTGCGGACTTTGGGACTGGGACATCGCCCGGGGCACGATCTATTGGTCGGACTCCATGTACGAGATGCTCGGCTACGAGCGGCAGAGCGAGTTCATCTCCTTCGGCGATGTGAACCGGCTGGTGCATCCCGAGGACGGCAATCTTTTCGTGCTGGCCGACATGCTGGCCGGCAACGAGGCCACCACCGTGGACCACGCCTTCCGCGTCCGCGCCGCCGATGGCGACTGGATCTGGCTGCGCGCCCGGGCCGAGCTCGTACGCGACGGCGAGAGCCGGGATCCCCACCTCATCGGCATCACGATCGACATCACCGAGCAACGCCGGCTGGCGCAGGAGACCGCCACGGCGGACATGCGGCTGCGCGACGCCATCGAGACCATCTCGGAAGCCTTCGTGCTGTGGGATCACGAGAACCGCCTCGTGATGTGCAATTCGAAGTTCCAGCATCTGCACAATCTCTGCGCGGACGATGTTGCGCCCGGTACGTCCTACGAGGCGCTCTCGACGACGCTCACCCCGCCCGTCGTGCAGAACCGTATCGACGGCATGATCCAGGCGGAGGCCGGCGCGCGGAGCTACGAGGCCCAGCTGCCGGACGCACGCTGGCTGCAGGTCAACGAACGCCGCACCAAGGACGGCGGCTATGTCTCCGTCGGCACGGACATCACGCAGCTCAAGCGTCAGGAAGAGCACCTGCTGGACAGCGAGCGCAAGCTCACGGCGAGCGTCTCCGACCTGAAGCGTTCACGCCAGACGCTGGAGCACCAGGCCCAGCAGCTCGCCGACCTCGCCGAGCGTTACCTGGAGCAGAAAGCCGAGGCTGAGAGCGCCAACCGCGCCAAGTCCGAGTTCCTCGCGAAGATGAGCCACGAGTTGCGCACCCCGCTGAACGCCATTCTCGGCTTCTCCGAGGTGATGGAAGCCGGCATCTTCGGCGCGCTCGGCCACGAGAAGTACACCGACTACTGCCGCGACATCCGCCGCAGCGGCGAGTTCCTGCTCGGCCTCATCGCCGACATCCTCGACATGGCCGAGCTCGAGGCGGGTCATGTGCGCATGGATCGCCAGTCGCTTTCGGTCGACGGCGCGGTGCAGGACGCGTTGCGCGCGATGACGCCGGAGATCCACGCCCGCGGCCTCAGCGTCGAAGCCGACACCCTGCCGGATACCGTCATCCACGCCGACAAGCGCGCCATCCGCAAGATCCTGATCCATCTCCTGTCGAACGCCGTGAAGTTCACGCCCGTCGGCGGACGGGTGGGCGTGCGTGTTCGCCGGGTCGGAGAGGCCGTCAACATCTACGTGGAGGACACCGGCGTCGGCATTCCGCGCGAGGCGCTGCCAAAGCTGGCCCGCCCCTTCGAGTGGGTCAAGATGGATGCCTCTAAGCCCACGGACGGCTCCGGACTGGGGCTCGCCATTTCCCGCTCTCTGGCTGAACTGCACGGCGGGGGCCTGCGTATCCGCTCCTGCGAGGGCATGGGCACCATCGTGATGGTGCACCTGCCGACGAAGGCCCAGACGGGGCTGGAGATCGTGTCAGGGGCGATGCACTGAGGGTGGCCGGCGGAACAGCGGCCTCGTCCACATTTGGGGTTCGCCCAGCCATCATTTCTGCTGACCAACATTCGAGCATCGAAAGCTCGACAGAAGCGACGTTGGGCTGAAAATCGTTCTAGGCGCGGCGCATCGAAGGAGGATCGGCTGTCTCATCAGCCGGTTCAGCCGTGAGGCGGAAGCCGAGTGCGCGGAGGACGTCCAAGACGGTCGACAGCTCAGGATTGCCGGTTTCACTGAGAGTCCGATAGAGGCTCTCCCGGGACCGTCCGGCCTCTCGCGCCAGCGCCGACATCCCCTTCGCTCTCGCTGCGATGCCGAGCGCATGTGCAATCACGCTGGCGTCACCCGTGTCAAAGGCTTCGGTAAGGAACAGAGCAACCATCTCGGGCTCATCGAGATAACGCGCAGCATCGAATGGTCGCGACTCAATCCGAGGACCGATCCTTGTGCCAGGCGCCTGCGAGCTTCTTTGCTTCTCTGACATCGCGGTCCTGTGTCCTCTTGGTTCCTGCGCACAACAATATGACGATGGACGAGCCACGCTTGGAGTAATAGACGCGATACCCAGGCCCTGAATGGACTCGCATCTCGAAAACGCCGTCTCGCAAGGGTTTTACGTCACCGAAATGGCCCAGCTCCAATCTCGCCAGACGCAAGGCGATGAGCGCTTTTGCCCGCAGATCCGCAAGGTGCTCCATCCAGGCCTGGAAGACCTCCGTTTCATGGATGACTAGCACGGATGTATCCTACGGGCTACAGCATCGGACCTCCAGAATGATGCGTTGCCGTCGATGCCCTGGTCACCACGCGTTTAGCGTGCCCCTGTCCCGCGCTACCCTTCCATGACCCGCTCGAAAACCGCCCTCACCTGCTGGCGCGTGTCCTTCAGGTCTCGTTCCAGCACCTTGAAGTCGGGCAGGCCCAGTACGGCCGCAGCGCGGCGGCGCAGGCCCTGCCCGGCCGTCTTGGGATCGAACGATCCGGGCACGCTGAGCCTCATCCACTGGAAGAGGTCGCGCTGCCTCGCATAAGCCGACGACAGGAACTCGGCGTCCTCGATTGGCAGGACGCCGGCGCCGCCTGCCGCCGCCAACACGTCGGGCGTGCCGGTGACGAGCAGTTCGGCATGTCGCCCGGCGTGGATCAGCACGAGCGTCTGGGCGATGAACTCGATGTCGAGGAGCCCCCCCGCCGCGAGCTTGAGATCCCAGGGGTCGTCTTCGCCCTTTTCCTTCGCGATCAGGCGGCGCATGGCGAGCGCGTCCCCGCGGATGGCGCCGGGATCGGCGGGGCTGGTGAGCACGGCGCGGATTGCATCCGCCGCCTCGCGCATGAGCCCGGGATCCCCAGCCACCGGCCGGGAGCGGGTCAGGGCCATGTGCTCCCAGGTCTCGGCCTCTTCACGCTGGTAGGCCACGAAGCCCTTGAACTGCGTCGCCGCCGGGCCCTTGTTGCCCGAAGGGCGCAGTCGCATGTCGATGGCGTAGAGCGTGCCCCGGCGGGTGGGAACCGTGATGGCGCTGATCAGGCGCTGTGTCAGGCGACCGTAGTAGACGACCGGATTGAGTGGACGCGGCCCGTCGCTGTCGGGGCCGTCTTCGTCGAAATCGTACAGCGCCACGAGGTCGAGGTCGGAGGTGGCCGTCATCTCGCGCGAGCCGAGCCGGCCCATGCCAAGCACCGCCATCCGGCCGCCCGGCACGACGCCGTGCTCCTGCGCGAAGCGCCGCTCGACCTCCCGAAGCGCGAGGCGGATCACCGCCTCCGCTACGGCCGCATAGGCCACCCCGAGACCCGCCGGCGAGAGAAGGCCCGAGACGGCCCGCGCCCCCACGACGAAGATCTTGTGCTGCCCGGCTTCGCGGAGGCGGTCCAGAAAGTCCTCCAGCACGTCGCATTCGCCGACTTGCGCGGCGAGGCGGGCCTCGATCCCCGGGACATCGAGCGTCGTGACGTTGAACCCAGGGTCGATGATGGCGTCGAGGAGATGGGGCCGGCTGGCCACGATGTCGGCGAGCCGAGGGGCCGAACCGAGGATGTCGGCGAAGAGGGCCAGGACCGGCTTGTGCGACTTCAGGATGGAGAAAAGCTCAACCGCCGCCGGCATGCGGCCCAGGGCCTTGTCGAAGGCGGCCAGCGCGCCGTCGGGGTCCGCGCTGCCTGCGAAGGCCGCCAGCAGGGGTGGCACCAGCTCCGTCAGGACCTCGCGGGCCCGCGGGCTCGTCACGGCCTGCCTCCGGCCGAAGTGCCATCCGCGCACGGTTTCGGCAACGGAAGGGGGATCCGTGAAGCCCATCCGCCGGAGCGTGGCCAGCGTCTCCGGATCGTCGGTCGTCCCCGTGAAGACGAGATCTCCCTCGGCGACGGCGAGATCCGCCCCCTCCTCAAAGAGCCGCGCATAGTGCTTTTCGACGCGCAGCGCCTGCTCCGTCAGCGCCTTGCTGAAGCGCCGCAGGTCGGGGTAGCCGCAGAAGCGCGCGAAGGCGGCGAGTTGCGCCGGATCTGAAGGCAAGCGCTGGGTCTGCTCGTCCGCCTGCATCTGCAGCCGGTGCTCGATCACGCGCAGGAAGCGATAGGCCTCCGCCAGCTCGGTCTCGGCCTCGGCGGAGATCCAGCCGTCCTGGCGCAGCGCGCCGAGCATGTCGAGCGTGCGCCGCCCCCTGAGGGCCGTCCGCCGGCCGCCGAAGACGAGCTGCTGCGTTTGCACGAAGAATTCGATCTCGCGGATCCCACCCCGGCCCAGCTTAATGTCGTGGCCCGCGACGGTGATCGTCTCGTGACCACGCACCGCATGGATCTGGCGCTTCATGGCGTGGATGTCGGCGATGGCCGCAAAGTCGAAATACTTGCGCCAGATGAAGGGCGCGAGTTCGGCCAGGAACGCTTCGCCGATGGGTATGTCGCCTGCCACCGGGCGCGCCTTGATCAGCGCTGCGCGCTCCCAGTTCTGGCCCACGGTCTCGTAATAGGAAAAGGCCGAGGGCAGTGCGATGGCGGTGGGCGTGGAGGCGGGATCGGGGCGCAGGCGGAGGTCCGTGCGGAACACGTATCCGTCCTGCGTGCGCTCCTGCAGCAGCTTCACCAGCCCTTTGACCAGCCGCACGAAGAACGGCGCCAGCTCGACGCCCGGGGCCAGCGGCGCCTTCCGCGGGTCGTAGAACACCATGATGTCGATGTCGGAGGAATAGTTCAGCTCCCGCGCGCCGTGCTTGCCGAGCGCCAGGATCACGAGCCCGCAGTCCACGGCAGGGTCATCAGGATGCGGAAGGCTCATCTTGCCGGAGGCCACGGCCTGGTGCAGGAGCCAGCGCACCGTGCTGGCGACCGCAGCGTCCGCAAAGGCGGCGAGCGCCTCGGTCACCTCTTCCACGCTCCAGAGACCGCCAATGTCGGCCAGCGCCATGAGGAGCGCCAGTTCCTGCTTGCCGCGCCGGAGCTGACGCATGACTTCGGCTTCGCCGAGGGCGGGATCGGCTGTGGCTCTGGCGCGTGCGAGCGTTCCCTGTAGCGCGGACTCGGGCGAAGACGTCAGAAGATTGAGAAAGCGGCCGGGGTCAGCGGTGGCGAGCCGCCAGAGGAAGGGCGAATGGTCCGCCAGCCCCGCGGCCAGATCGGCGAGCATGGGATGGCTGCCGAAGAGGTCCGGCAGCGCGCGGGACGGCCCGTCCCCGGAAAGCCCGACGAGGAACTCGTCGACCGCGCGGCGCGAGGCCTTGGGCGACGACAGCCGGGGAGCGGCGGCGAGGCGCAGCACCAGGGCGTCCGCGGCGATCATCCTGCGATTCTCGGCTGCTCGGGCAGAACCACCGGCGAAGCGATGGAGTGGGTCCCCATCCCGTTCCCGACGGATGGCTCCACCATGCGCGCGGGCAGCCGCAGGATCGCCCTCAGGCCGGGCGCATTGTCCTCCAACCGCAGCGAGCCGCCATGCAGCCGCGCCACGGCCGACGCCAGCGACAGCCCGAGCCCGAAGCCGGGGCGGCTGCGCGCGCCCTCGAGGCGCACGAAACGCTCCACCACGCGGCCGCGATCCTCGTCGGGAATGCCCGGGCCATGATCGGCCACGCTGATCTCGACTGCTTCGGGCAGCCGCATCGCGCTCACGGTCACGTCGGCGGGTGGGGCGTTCCCTTCCTTCCCGGCGAGAGGCGCAGCGTATTTGATTGCGTTGTCGACGAGGTTCGCCAACGCCTGCCCGATCAGTTCGCGGGATCCATGCAGCGGCAGGTCCGGCGGCACGTCGATGCGCAGCGGGACGCCCGCCTCCTCCGCCACGGGCTCGTAGAGCTCGGCGACGTCGCGGGCCACGTCGGCCACGTTGAAATCGTCCATGCCCTCGCGGGAGTTGCCCGCCTCGGCGCGAGCGATCATCAGAAGGGCGTTGAACACGCGGATGAGGTTGTCCGCCTCCTCGATGGTGCCTTCCAGCGTGCCGCGGAAGTCCTCGGCGGTCCGCGCCGTGCGCAAGGCCTCCTCGGCTCCATTGCGCAACCGGGTTAGCGGCGTCTTGAGGTCGTGCGCGATGTTGTCGGAGACCTCGCGCAAGCCCTGCATCAGCTCCTCGATGCGGTCGAGCATGGCGTTGAGGTTTACCGCCAGGCGGTCGAGTTCGTCGTTCGCGCCGGTGATGGCGAGGCGGCCGGAGAGGTTGCCGGCCATGATGCCGCGGGTCGTGTCCGTCATCGCGTCGATACGGCCCAGCACGCGCCTGGTGACGAACAGGCCCCCGATGAGAGCGAGCACCACCACCATCCCCAGCGACCAGCCGAAGGCGCGGCGCACCACGTCGCGGAAGCGGTCCCCTTCCCCCAGGTCCCGGCCGAGAAGCAGGTAGAACCCGCCCGGGAGCTGGATGACGCGGACGAGGGCGCGATGCGGGCGCGGATTGCCCTCGGCGTCCTCGCTGGTGAGGTAGGTGATTTCGCGCTCGCCGGATTCACCCAGGAGTTCCGGCGGCAGCTTTTCGATGTTGCCCGCAATGCGCTCGCCGCGCGGCGAGGTGAGCAGGTAGAGCGAGGAGCCCGGCTGGCTCGATCGACGCTCGATGATGTTCACGAGCCGGCGCATGCCGCCCGAATTGTACTGCTCGGAGAGCCCCTGGATCTCGGCCTGCACGATGGCCGAGACCTGCTCCACGATCAGCCGGCGCGCGTTGAACGACACGTAGCCGAGCAGGAACACCGCAAACAGCATGAAGATGACCAGGTTGGCGGCCGTCAGCTTGAATGCGGTCGTTCGGAAGAGCTTACCGAGCGCTGTCACGGATCATGTATCCCGCCCCGCGCACCGTGTGGATCAGCGGGCGTTCGAACCCTTTGTCGATCTTGCCGCGAAGACGGGAGAGATGCACGTCGATCACGTTGGTCTGGGGGTCGAAGTGATAATCCCAGACATTCTCGAGCAGCATGGTGCGCGTCACCACCTGCCCGGCATGCTTCATCAGGTATTCGAGCAGCCGGAACTCGCGCGGCTGCAGGTCGATCTCCTTGCCCTCCCGGGTCACGCTGTGGGAGAGGCGGTCGAGTTCGAGATCGCCGACGCGGTAGGAGGTCTCCTGCGCGGGACCGGCCCGGCGGCGGCGCGCGAGCACCTCGACGCGGGCCAGCAATTCGGAGAAAGCGTAGGGCTTGGACAGGTAGTCGTCTCCGCCGGCGCGCAAGCCCTTCACCCGGTCGTCCACCTGGCCCAGCGCCGAGAGAATCAGCACCGGTGTGTCCACCTTCTGCTCACGCAGGCCGTGGATCAGAGACAGGCCGTCCAGCTTCGGGAGCATACGGTCGATGATGAGCACGTCGTACTGGCCCTCGCGGGCGAGCGCGTAGCCGTCCAGACCGTCAGAGGCATGGTCCGCGACATGGCCGGACTCGCGGAATGCCTTGACGAGATAGGCGGTGGCCTCTGGGTCGTCCTCGACGATGAGCAGCTTCATGTTCATGGAACCTACTCCATCGCGCGGCTCTGTGAAGCCCGCGCGGGCTCAGGTCAGTGCAAAGCTTCAGGCTGCGACACAGTTCACGAGCTGCTCCGCAAAACGCCAACGGCAGGCCTGGACCGAGGGTCCTGCCTGCCGTCTTCGTAAGGCCCCCCGGCGACGGGGCGACGTCCGGGGGGCCTTTCACACGCGGCCTCCGATGGGGGCGATCAGCCGCGGGCGTCCTTGCCGGGGAATGCGAGCGCGATGAAGCGGCTCTGGTCCCCGGTCTTCAGGCGCATCAGCACGGCCTTGCGGCCATCCTTGCGCGCCTCGCTGAGCGCCTTCTTCACGTCGCCGGGAGCGGAGACCGCCTTGCCCGCGACGTCGAGGATGATGTCGCCCTGGCGGATGCCCTGCTGGGCGCCCGCGCCGTCGGGATCCACCTCGGTCACCTGCACGCCCTTGCCGTCCTTCGCGGGGGCGAGAGCGAGGCCGAAGCTGGCGCCGCCGGTCGCGGCGGAGCCATCGTCGCCGGTGTCGGCCTTGGCTTCCTTCTGGCCGGGCAGCGGGGCGAGCGTCATGGAGAGGGTCTTCTCCTTGCCGTCACGCACCACCGAGACGTCCACCTTCGAGCCCGGCTTCATGCCGCCGATCTCGCGGGAGAGCTCCTTCGGGCCGGCGACTTTCTGGCCGTTGACGGCCACGATGGTGTCGCCCGCCTGGATGCCGGCCGCAGCGGCGGGACCATCCTTCTGCGCCTCGGCGACGAGCGCGCCCCTGGCGTCCTTCAGGCCGAGGCTGTCGGCGATCTCGGCCGTCACCGGCTGGATCTGCACGCCGATGTAGCCGCGGGCCACCGAGCCCGTGTCCTTCAGCGAGTTCACGACGTTGGTCGCGACCTCGGACGGGATCGCGAAGGCGATGCCGACGTTGCCGCCCGACGGGGAGTAGATCGCCGTGTTCACGCCGATGACTTCGCCGTTGAGGTTGAAGGTCGGGCCGCCCGAGTTGCCGCGGTTCACCGCCGCGTCGATCTGCAGGTAGTCGTCGTACGGACCCGAGCCGATGTCGCGGCCGCGGGCCGAGACGATGCCGGCCGTGACCGTGCCGCCGAGGCCGAAGGGGTTGCCGACGGCCACCACCCAGTCGCCCACGCGCGGCTGCGCCGCGGCGAACTTCACGAACGGGTAGTTGCCGGGCTGCTTGACCTTCAGGAGCGCGAGGTCGGTCTTGGAATCGACGCCCACGACCTTCGCATCGAGGGTCTTGCCGTCGTCCATGGTCACCGCGACCTCGACGCCGTGGTCGACGACGTGGTTGTTGGTGACGATGTAGCCGTCCTGCGAGATGAAGAAGCCGGAGCCCTGGGCCTGGCCATACTGGTGGCCGCGGGGACGCTGCTGCTGGCCGAAGCGGGGGCCGCCCTGGCCGTCACGGCCCTGGCCCTGGCCGAACTCGCGGAAGAACTTCTCGATGCCCGGCGGCAGGCCGCGCGGCATCGTCTGCTGGCCATCGCTGTCCTCGTCGTCCGAGATGCCGGGGCCGGTCATGCCCGCGGTCTCGACCTTGACCTTGACGGACACGACGGCCGGGCGAACCCGCTCGACAACGTCGGCGAAGGACGCGGGCGCGGCGACGCCAGGCGCGTTCAGGACCGGAGCCGACTGGGTCTGCGCGGTCGCGGCGCTGGTGTGGAAGTCGATCGTCTGGGTGAGCCCGGCGCCGACCACCGCGATGGCGCAAGCGCCGGCGAGCAGGCCGGCCTTGAGGCCACGGGAGGGCTTCGGGCTGGGGATGTTGGAACGGATTTCGGTCATATCGTCTCTCCTGGGCTCGTGGGGCTCATGCCCTTCCGCCATGGCGAGACAATTGGAGATGTCGGCTTACGGGCCGGTCACGAGATGATGAAACTTTGGAAAGGTGGGATCGCCCAGCGTCAGTGGACACCACCGTCGGCAGCTTTTCGGCTGCCGGCCGGGTCGAGCGACACTTCTGTGACCCACTCGAACCGATGAGGACCTTGGCTCTCCGGTCGAGCCAAAACCATCGCAAGCTGCTCGCTCAAATCGTCGAGTTGCGCCCGCAAATCCTTGTTCCGCTTGGCTTGGCTCTGCAGGAGATCATCCTGCTTGCGCAGAAGGTCCAACAACTCATGCCGCGACTGCGCGGCTTGACGCGCAGCAGAGCCAGGCTCAGGAATGTCCCGGCCCAACCGAAGCATTTCGTCTCGCCATTCCAGAATGGCCATGCGGAGGTTTGTTAGGGCCTCCTCCGGTGTTTCTCCATCCGACATGCAGCCGTAGAGATCGGGCGCGTAGGCAGCGAAACCGCCGCCATCATCGTCAGACAAGCGAACCACCAAGACTGGATAAAAGGGAGAGTCCATCAGCCGTTTCCACTCTCGATGGCGCGTAGGTGAGCTTCGAGCAAACTCACCAGCTTGCGGATGTATACAGGCTTTATAGGTCTCTTGGCAGGGATCGGTAGCGCTCCCATCAGCACGGGGCTCGATACCTTGAAATGGCTTCCGTGACTCGGAGGAGTGCAGTCGACCTCGCATTCACGGCAAACTTGCACAACGTCCCGGATCTGCCAATCGCACGGGTTAGCCCGCATTTTTTCAAGAGTCTTGGAGGCTCGTCGCCCTGAACCCATACGCCCCTTATCCGGCCGGACGAAGCCCTCAGTCCTCGCCACCTGAAATCAGTGTGCGCTTCAGTTTATCCAATATCAATTGCCGTCTTCACGGCTCCAGGCGTTCGAGCGCCCTCACCTCTTCGCTGGTCAGGCCTGTCACAACTTTGGGCCTCCGCCTCGCATTCCCCCACACCACCGCCCCGCCCGCGAGCAGAACCAACACCGGCCCCAGCCAGAGCAGCAGCGTGTGGGCGTTGAAGCTCGGCCGCAGCAGCACGAACTCCCCGTAGCGCGCGACGAGGAATGTCCGGATGTCGCTGTCGCTCGCGCCGCTCTTGAGCTGGTCGCGCACCAGCAGGCGCAGGTCGCGCGCGAGGGGCGCGTCGCTGTCGTCGATCGACTGGTTCTGGCACACGAGGCAGCGCAGCTCGGAGGAGATGGCGCGGGCGCGGGCCTCGAGCTTGGGGTCGGCCAGCACTTCGTCCGGCTGCACGGCGATGGCGGGCGCAGCCATGGAGAGCGCGAGCCCCAGGGCGAGCCCGGGCAGGATGCGCAAGCGTGCGAGGTGGGTGGCCACGCCCGTCACTCCGCCGGAGCCGGGGCCGAGGCCCCTGCCCCGCTGCGGGCCCGCACGGGGGCCCCGATGCGCGAGCGCCGGTCGGCCAGCGAGAACGCGCCGCCGATCCCCATCACGACGGCGCCGAGCCAGATCAGCAGCACCCATGGCTTCCAGTAGAGCCGTAGAGCGACGCGCCCATCGGGCTCGATCTCGGCGACGCTGGCGTAGATCTGGCCGAACCCGCCCACGGTGAGCAGGCCGGCCTCGGAAGTCGGCATGTTGCGGCCGGTGAAGACCCGCTTGCCCGGCTCTATTGTGCCGATCACCTTGCCGTCGCGCGAGACGGTGAGAACGGCGGCCGTCTCGCGGTAATCCGGCCGGGTACGGTTGACGACCTTCTCCAGCACCACCTCGTAGCCGCCCGCCTCCAGCCGGTCGCCCGGCTTGACGCTGGCGATGCGCTCCACCCCCCAGGCCGTGCAGGCGATGCCGATGGCGGTGATCCCGACCCCCGCATGCGCGATGGCCGTGCCCCAGGCCGAGCGCGGCAGTCCGGCGGCGCGGCGCAGGACCTGCGAGAGCGGCAGGCCGCGCCGCCAGGACCTGGTGAAGATCTCCGTGGCCGAACCCATGATCAGCCAAGCGCCGAGCCCGATGCCGAGCGGGGCGGCGACCGGGCCGCCGCGCGTCACGGCGTAGATCGCGATCGTCACCACGATGGCGACGCCGAACGCCACTGCGAGGCGCTGGGCCACGCCCAGCATGTCGCCCCGCTTCCACGCCATGGACTGGCCGAAGGGCAGCAGCAGCATCAGGGGGATGGCGAGCGGCAGGAACGTCGCCTCGAAGAAGGGCGCGCCGACGGAGATCTTCAGCGGTCCATTGGGGAACAGCCACGTGATGCCGCCCAGCGCCTCGAGCGCCAGCGGATAGAGCGTCCCGATGAACACCGTGGCGCAGGCCGTGGCGAGCAGGAGGTTGTTGGCCACCAGCATGCCCTCGCGCGAGATCGGCGCGAAGATGCCGCCCTGCCGCAGCAGCGGCGCGCGCCAGGCGAAGAGCGTCAGCCCGCCGCCGATGAACAGCACGAGGATGCCCAGGATGAAGAGCCCGCGCTCCGGGTCCGTCGCGAAGGCGTGCACGGAGGTCAGCACGCCGGAGCGCACCAGGAAGGTGCCGATGAGCGACAGCGAAAACGTCAGGATCGACAGCAGGATCGTCCAGACCTTCAGCGCGTCGCGCTTCTCCATCACGACGGTGGAGTGGATCAGCGCCGTGCCGGCCAGCCAGGGCATCAGGGAGGCGTTCTCGACGGGATCCCAGAACCACCAGCCGCCCCAGCCGAGCTCGTAATAGGCCCAGTAGGAGCCCATGGCGATGCCGAGCGTCAGGAAGATCCAGGCCGTCAGCGTCCACGGACGGACGAACCGCGCCCACACGGCGTCGATGCGCCCGTCGATCAGCGCGCCCACCGCGAAGGAGAAGGCGACGGAGAAGCCGACATAGCCGAGGTAGAGCAGCGGCGGATGGATCGCGAGGCCGGGGTCCTGCAGCACCGGGTTCAGCCCCTGCCCCTCGAAGGGGGCCGGCGCGAGGCGCGCGAAGGGGTTGGAGGTCACCAGGATGAACAGCAGGAAGGCGGCGGCCACTGCGCCCTGCACGCTCAGCACGTTCGCGAGCAGCCGCTGCGGCATGCGCGCGCCCCTCAGCGCGACCATCGCCGCGAACGCGCCGAGGATCAGCACCCACAAGAGCATCGAGCCCTCGTGGTTCGACCACACGCCGGAGATCCGGTACACGAGAGGCTTGGTGGAGTGCGAGTTCTGGAAGACGTTCAGCACCGAGAAATCGGAACCGACATAGGCCGCCGTGAGCGCGCAATAGGAGAGCGCGATGAAGCCGAACAGGGCGAACGCCACCGGCCTCGCCACGGCCATCAGCCCGGAATCCCGGCTCACCGCCCCCCAGCAGGGGACGATGCTGAGCACCAGGGAGAGCGCGAAGGCGAGTACGAGGGCGTAGTGGCCCACTTCCACGATCATGGCGACTTCGTTCCCGTTGCAGCAGCCGGCGTCGGGGCCGCGCCGTCCTTGCCGCTTCCGTGGCCCGACCCGTCGTTCCAGACGCCCTGCTTCTTCAGGGCGTCCGCGACTTCGCGGGGCATGTAGTTCTCGTCGTGCTTGGCGAGCACGCTGTCGGCCGCAAACTCGCCGGTGGGCTGCAGCGCGCCCTCCGCCACCACACCCTGCCCCTCGCGAAAGAGGTCCGGCAAGAGGCCACGATAGCGCACCGGCACGGATTTCACCGTGTCCGTCACCTCGAACTGGACCAACTGGTCGGGGCCGCGCTTCAGGCTGCCTTCCTTGACCAGGCCTCCGATGCGGAAACGCGTCCCGGGCTTGATGCCCTTTTCCATGACCTCGCTGGGTCCGTGAAAAAAGACGATCGTGTCGTTCAGCGCGAACAGCACCAGCCCTGCCGCGATGCCGAGCACGGCGAGCGCCGCGCCGATCAAGGCGAGCCGGCGCTGCTTGCGGGTCATCCGCGTCGATTTCACGGGAATCGAGGACATGGGCCGACTCTACGATCCTCCGATGGCCAATTCGCGGCCGAGCGCATCCAGCCGCCCGAGCCCTTGCGGGTCGCCGGCGAGCGCGGCGCGCCCCCGCGCCAGGGCGTCCCGCGCCTTGTCGGCTTCGCCCAGCACGGAATAGGACCGGACGAGCCGGAGCCAGCCTTCGACGTCAGCGCCGTTGAGCTCCAGCTTCGCCGACAGGTTCTCGACCATCCCGCGGATGGCGGCGAGTTGGTCGCCCTTCGGCATCGCCGCGATCGCCGCCGCGGCTGGGCCCGCTGGGACGCCCGGCGTCGGCGCTGGGGCGGCCGGCAGCGCGGAGCCCAGCGCGTTCAGGCGTTCGTTGAGGCGGACGGCTAGCGCGCTCCCGGCCGGAGCATCGTTGGCGAGGTCGCGGTAGATGGCCGCGGCGGCCGGCTTGTCGCCGTCCTGCTCGGCGGCGACGGCCTTGAAATAGCGGGCCTTGATCAGCCGGGGCTCCAGGGCGAGAGCGCGGTCGATCACCTTGCGGGCCTCGGCCGAGACCACGCCCTCATTGGCGGCCACGAGCGCCTCGGCGTAGTTCTCGAGCCGCGCCGGAGCGTCGCCGAGAAGACGCACTGCGGCGCTGTAGGCGCGGACCGCATCCTCGTAGCGCCCGGTGCTGAGATAGACCGGGCCGAGGACCTCGTAGCCACGGCCGTCGTCGGGGTTCTTGGCCAGATGCTGCTCGATGCGCTGCACGGCTTCGTCGAGGCCGCCGGCCTCGTTCACGCCGTCGGTGCGCGTGGCGAGCGGCTGGCCCGGCAGTTCCGGGTGGCCGATGGAGAGGTAGAGCGCCAGACTGACCAGCGGCACGCCCACGATCGCCAGCACGGAGGCCGCCTTGCGCCGGCCCTCGACCGGCTTCCCCGCGCCGACCTCGCGTTCGAGCCGGTCGGCCGCCAGCAGCCGGCGGGCCGCTTCCACCTTCGCGCCATTCGCCTCGAAGGGATCGAGCAGGCCGCGTTCGCGGTCCCGGTCGATCTCGGCGATCTGGGCTTCGTAGAAGGCGCGGTCCGTCGCCCGGACGTCGACCGACGGCCCGCGCGAGGTGCGCGAGAGCGGCCAGAGCACCGCCAGCACGGCGGCGCCTGTCATCACGGCGAGGGCGATCCAGACGAGCATGGCCGTTCGATAACCGCCCTTGGTCCCGGCGTCACGCCATAAAACGCCGCATCCTGCTCCGGATGAAACCGGATTGCAGCCGCCGCCTCAGCTGACGATCTGCCAGGTGCCGTCCGGATTGCGGCACGCTACGCCGGATCCCGCCTGCGGACGCCCATCGATGTAGATCGTGTGGGTGAAGCGCCGGCACTGCCCCGCGGTGTCGTAGTAGACCGGACCCGGCTCGATGTAGCCGTATGCGCCGCTCGGCGCGTTCCAGTCGGACCGCCTGCCGCTGTCGAACGCGGCGTACTCCGCCTCGTAGGCCCGCGCCTGCGCGTCCTGGTCGAGGCTGCGGCCCACGCTGTTGCCCAGCAACCCGCCGAGAAGCGCGCCGCCGGCGATCGCCGCGGCCTTGCCCCCGCCCTGCCCGAAGCGGCTGCCGATCAGCCCGCCAACGACGGCCCCGCCGACGGTGCCGACGCCCTCGTTGGGGCCCGTCGTCTGCGAGCACCCTGCCGCGCCCATCCCGAGCGTCACGGCCACGCACGCGGCCGCCATGGTCTTCATCGTCATTCCCGAATGCTCCTGAAATCAGCGCGGCCGGCAGCAGAAGCGGTCGGCGGCGGCCCGTCAAGTCGACGCTGGCCCAGTTGACGCTGGCCGAGGAATAGGACCGCTTCAGGGCGAAAAGAAGAGGTGATATCGGCGTTTAAACCGCAGGGAGCACCAGTTCCGCGCGCAACCCGCCGAGGGGGCTGTGACCCAACGCCAGCGACCCCCCATACAGCGACGACAGGTCCGCCACGATGGAAAGCCCGAGGCCTGAACCCGGGCGGGACTCGTCTAGGCGAACGCCCCGCTTCAGCATGGCGGCGCGCTCGCTTTCGGGGAGGCCCGGGCCGTCGTCGTCCACGAGCACGCGCAAGAACGGCCTCGCATCCTTTTCCACCGCAAGCTCCGCCGTGACCAGCACCTTCGCATTCGCCCATTTGCCGCCATTGTCGACGAGGTTTCCCACCATCTCCTCGAGGTCCTGGCGCTCCCCGCGAAAGCGCAGTTCGGGAGGCGTGATGCCGTCGAAGTCCACGCCCCGGTCGCGATGGATCTTCGCCGCCGTGCGCAGCAGGCCGTCGATCACCGGGGCGACCTCCGTGGCCGCGCCCACCGAGCCGGCGCGGGCCGCGGCGCGGGCGCGCTCGAGGTACCAGTTCACCTGGTCGCGCATCAGGGCGGCCTGCTCCCGCACCTTGTCCGCCAGAGGGCCGGGCGCCGCCCCCGCCTCGTTGACGATCACGCTGAGGGGGGTCTTCAGAGCGTGGGCGAGGTTGCCCACCTGCGTCCTGGCCCGCTCCAGGATCTCCTGGTTGGCGTGGATCAGCAGGTTGGTCTCCGCCGCCAGCGGGGCGAGGTCGTCCGACCACTCGCCCTCGATACGGTCCGATTGCCCGCGCCGGATCGCGCCCACGGCGGTCTGCAGGCGTGAGAGCGGCTGAAGCCCAAAGCGCACCTGCACCACCGTGGTGCCCACCAGCAGCAGCCCGAGCAGCACGAAGGTCAGCGAGAGCGCGAGCGTGAACGAGGCTATGGTGCGTTCGATCTCGTCGGCGTCCCCCGCGACCTGGATCCGGAACCGCCCGTCGCCGCCAAGGTCGATCACACGCTCGACGATGCGAAGGCGGCGCTCGTCCGGGCCGGTGATGTAGCCCTCGCGGGGGTCACCGGGTTTGGCCGAACCGTTGTCGGGGAGTTCGGGGAGCCTGCCCGCGAACAGCGAAGTCGAGCCGTTCGTCTCGGGTGGTGTCTTGTCGAGCCGTGTGATCTGCCAGTACCAGCCCGACAGCGGCAGGTCGAAGCGCGGCTCGCCGAGGTTCGTCGGGTCCTTGTGCTCGCTCTCGTCGGGCGAGGCCACCACCGCCACGAGCGATTTCAGATAGACGTGCAGTCGCTCGTCGAAGCCGCGCTCCGCCGTGCGGCGGTAGAGCGTTGACAGCACGACGCCTGCGATCAGCAGGATCACCAGCACCAGCGCCGCCGACGACACGAACAGTCGCGTGGCGATCGATTGCCGTCCCAACGCCCAGCGCGCGATGCTCCGTCGCGGGGCTGTCCGGCGGCCCTTGCCCGCGGTCATGGCGGGCTCCTCACCGCCTGCGGGAGGAAAGGCCGGCGCTCACGGTTTCTCCTCCGGGGGCGCTTGCAGCACGTAGCCCAGGCCGCGCACCGTCTGGATCACGTCGACGCCGAGCTTCTTGCGCAGCCGGCCGACGAAGACTTCGATCGTGTTGGAATCCCGGTCGAAATCCTGGTCGTAGAGGTGTTCCACGATCTCGGTGCGGGACACCACGCGCCCCACATGGTGCATCAGGTAGGCCATCAGCCGGTATTCGTGGGAGGTGAGCTTCAGAGGGTTGCCGTTCACCGTCACCCGGTTGGAGCGGGTGTCGAGGCGCACGGGGCCGCAGGCCAGCTCGCTCGTGGCGTGGCCGGCGGCGCGGCGCAGCAACGCACGGACGCGGGCCAGGATCTCCTCCATGTGGAACGGCTTGGTGACGTAGTCGTCGGCGCCGGCGTCGAAGCCCTGCACCTTGTCGCTCCAGCGGTCGCGCGCCGTGAGGATGAGGACCGGCATCGCGCGCCCTTCCTTGCGCCAGCCCTGCAGCACGGCGACGCCATCCATCTTGGGGAGGCCGAGATCCAGGATGACGGCGTCGTAGGGCTCGGTCGCGCCGAGGTGGTGGCCGTCCTCCCCGTCATAGGCGCGATCGACGACATAGCCCGCCTGCTCCAGAGCCGTTGCGATCTGGCGGTTCAGATCCTTGTCGTCTTCCACGACGAGCAGACGCACGTTGCATATCCCTGTCAGTTGCGGTCGATGACGCGCCCGGTCGCCGCGTCAACGTCGATCCGGAGCACCTTGCCGTCCCGTTTCAAGGCTGTGATGGCATAAACCAGCCCGTCTTCGCCATGACAAAGGCGGGCGCGGACGGCCTCTCCGCCCGCGGCGGCGCGCGCCGCACGCAGCGCCGCCATCTGCGTCACGATGCGCCTGGCCGCCACTTCGTCCCTGATTTCGGCCTCGTTGAGGCAGCCAGAGCGCCGCTCCGGCGCAGCAGGCTTCTCGTCCGCATGCGCGGCGGCCATCGTTGCGCCCATGGCGAGCGCGCCCAGGAATGCGGCGCGGAGCATGGGCCCCGCGAAACCTGATGTGACGGCGCGGCCGGATCTGGCGGGCAAGGGGGACCCCATGCGGAAATACTAGGATTCTCAGATGAACCCTAACTGAACGCGCCCTCCGAGCCGAGGCCCGGAGGGCGGAATTCATCACACGACGAGGCGGCGCGACGCCACGACGCGGAAGAAGGTCGAAGCGATGAAGCTCGCGCCGGCCACGACCTGCAGCCCGGCGTCGACCACGCCCCCGACATCGAGCGCCTTCGTGTCGAAGCCGGCCGTCGACAATCCGATGGCCGTCAGGCCAACCACGTTCGCCCACACCGTGCGGCTGGCGAGGACCGATTTGATGTCCGTCATCAATGTCTCCTTTTTCCGGGGTGAAACCTGCTTCAGGGCAGGAACTTGCGTCGTGCGTGGAACCTGCGGAACGGCAGCAGCCCCCGCCGCAGCAGATGCGCCTTGCGCGGGCGACGCCTGGGCGAGCGCCAGCGACTGGCGACGGACCTCTTCGACGCGCCGTCGCCAGCCGCGGCCGAACGTGGCGAAGGTGGGAAGCCGGGCGAGGAACCCCAGACGAAGCTCCGAGACCGCTGCGACGACAGACCCTGCCGGCGCGCTCCGGCAGGCGGCGAGCGTGAGAGGGCCGATCGTTCCGTCCTCCACCACGCCGAGCGCCTTCTGCAGGGCCAGCGCGGCGCGGCGCGGGCCGGAGTTCACCGCGAGGTCGAAGACGGCGAGGTCGACGCCCGCAGGCAGGTCGTCTCCCCGCACCGCCGACCAGAACAGGCGGCGGTAGATCGCGGCGGTCTCAGCCAGCGAGAGCGCCATCACTTCGGCCTTGGAGACCGGCCGTCCCCGCACCCCGGCCAGCGTCGCACGCGTGACGCCCCGGTTGGTCGCCCCTCCGGGGTCGAGGGGATGGTCGACATAGCCGCCTTCGTGCTGAAGCACGCAGACCAGCGCCGCATCGAAGTTCTCCTTCATGGACCGCACCTGTCACAGTTCAGCTGAGTAGTTGAAGGGACCGGTTCCGCTCACGACCGGAGTCGCCCGCATCTCGAAGGCGAGATCGGCGGTGTTCCGCGCCGTGGCCGTCCGCCGGAAGAGCCGGCTGGCGAGCAGCATGTCGATGGCGGGCCACCGGCGCGCGAACGGCGTCGCCAGGATCCCCTCCTCGACCTGCACGTCCGCCACGTCGAACGCCGCGGCGGACGATCCGGTGACGATGAAACGCAGGCTGGTGAAGGACCCCGCGCCCACCGTCTTCCCGGCCGTGGCGGGCAAGGTCAGGACCTGTTTCCGGAACGTCCAGCCGGCCGAAGCCGCGAGGCTGGACTGGCTGATCCCCGTGACAGCCGCGCTGCCGGCTGCGCCGAACTGTTGCGCCAGCTCGAACCGGACATTCGGGGAGGCGGTTCGGTACCAGAAGGAGATGGTGATCGGCCGCGCCGCAAGGCGATTGACGTCTTCCATGCGTGTCTGCAGCTCGGGCAGGGACGCCGGAGTCGTCGCCGTCAGGCTGAAGGTGGCGTAGAAGCGGCCTGTCGGGCCTGCGGTCTGCCCGGGGTCGAAGGCCGTGCGCGCGAGCTGACCCGTGGCGCCGACTCCTGTCTGCGTAAGCCAGCCGTCGAAGCCGTAGGCCGCGGTTGTCCCCAGCACGAACGGCCCTGCGCCCCGCTGGGCGATGGAGAAATCGCCGTTCAGCACGAGATTGCGCAGTTCGGAGAGACCGCCCCCGCCCATGTCGCCGACGCCGGACGGGAAGCTCACGGCTCCCGTGGAAGGATCGGCCACCAGGCTGTCGCGCCAGGCGGAGCCATCGGCGGACACCTTGATCCGGAACCGGTCGTCGCCGCTCAGCCCCGTCTCCGCGCGTCCGGACCAGCCGCTCTGGAAGAGCTGCGAAACCACGCCGCCCGACGCCTCCTTGTTGAGTTTCAGGCGCAGGTCGCCGGTGCCGCCCTCCGCGCTGGACCGCGCCGCGAACAGCGCATCGTTGAGCTTGGCGGAGAAAGGATTGCCCGCGTCGGCCCCCGTGCCCACGCCGAGCGCCGCAAGGTCTCCCAGGCTGCGGACGAACGCTGCGATGTCGCGCCACGCAGAGCCGTCATGCACGATCACGCTGTTGCTTGTGGCGACGTGGACCAGCCAGCCCGCCTTGGGCTCCAGGAAACGCCAGGCGCCGTCGTCGAATGCGGCGAGGCGGCCCGCCTGTCCCGCGAACGCTCCCGACGGCGCCGATCCCACGAGATAGCGCGCGCCCTCGGCCGGTGGACCGGGCGGCGCGTCCACGTCGCGCGCCAGGACGGAAAGCTGGACGAGAGCGTCCAGGATCTGGAGCGCTTCATTGTGGGTGACGTGCTTTTGCGACTGGGCCGCGGCCAGATAAGGCAGCGCCAGCCGGTTCGAGTTGCTCATGAGAATCCCCCGGTTGATAAGGTCCGCGCTCAGCGGACCGGAACGAAGCCGCTGAAGGCCCGGCCGCGCCCGGCCGCCGCGCTCAACTGCATGACCCTCAAGGACAGACCGGCCTGCACCTGTCCGAAATCGGCGATTTCGTCTCCCGCCGGATAGAGCGCGGGCGAGGACGCCGTCGCGAGACTGCGCCTGACGACGGCGCCCGAGAGGATCTCGCAGACGAACGAGGACTGGTCCTCGCCGAGCGGGATCTCCACGGGCTCCCACGCGTCGCCGCCGCTCCTGGCGCGCCGCAGCCATGAAATCTCGATCCCGGCCGACACCCGCCGGGCCGCGACCCGCACCGGGCTCAACGGGAGCAGCGCGGTGGCGACGGGGGTCGCCTCGAGGCTCAGCATTGCGGAATCCGCGACGTCGCGGCCTGCCGGACCGACGCGGTAGCGCCAGGTGCGGCCGAGGCTCTCCGCCCCGCTGGCCACCGCGACGGGAGCTTTGTCGAGCACGACGACGCGGCTGCCGATCGGGGCGGGACGGCTCGCGGCAGGCTCCGAGCCCCCCAGGCCGCGGATCAGCCGGCTCAGCCGCCATGTCCGCGCGCCGACCAGTTCGGCCCGCGCATAGGCGACGACCTCCCAGGCCCCGTCCGGGCCGAGCACGGCGATGGGCGCGGAGGGATCGAGCGCCCCCATGTCGCCCGGCCCCACCAGCGACCCGCGTGCCAGCTGCACCGTCAGCGCAGAGGCGTTGTCGAATCGCCAGAGGGGGCCGGAAGGAAAGGGCTCGGTGGTTTGGCCGATCGTGGCCGGCGCCTCGGCGCTCTTCAGCAGGTCGAACGAGGAACCGTCCGCGGACCGCCAGATCGCCATCCGCCCCGGCCAGGGATCCGCCGAGACGGCCAGCGACTGCAACGGCGCGGGATCGGCCGTGGCGAGCGGCCAGTCGAACACCTGGACGAAAGGCTTTCCCGGGAGAGACGGCGCTGCCTGCGACGACGCGCTCGAGGCCCGGGTCGGCGCGCCATAAAGCGACGGCTCGATGGTGCGCGCGATGATCTCCCGCGTCTCCGCGTCGCGGATCCGCTCGATCCGCAAGGGCGCGCTTCCCGCCAGGTCGGGGATGGTCACGGCGTCGCCGACCTCGAGCGCGATCAGCCCCGGCCGGACCGCGAACTCGACCTTCTCACGCCCCACCCACGCGTCGTGCAGCGCAATGTCGGCCAGCCGGCCGGCCTCCGAGCGGCGCAGCACCGCCGCCACCTCCACGTTGCGGCTCCTCCGGCTCACCCCCGCCAGCCGCCGCGAGAACACGGTCGCACGGGTGTGGTCGAGTTCGGCGTCCACGAAGCTGAGGCTGATCTCGTGCGGCAGTTCCGACTCCTGCGCGCGAACCCGGCGGACGAGGTCGCCCTGCTTGTCCGGGACGAGATCGTCGGCGCCCAGCGCGCGAACGGCGGCGCCGGTTCGCCCCGCAAAGCGCAAGCCGTCCGCGCTCGCGATGGCGTCGAATCCGAACAGCCCCGCAATCGGCTCCAGCGCGGCGCGCACCGACATCGGGCGGTCGATCACATAACCGTCCACGAATCCGTCGATCTCCATGCGCGCGGCCGCAGGTCCGTTCAGTTCCGCCAGGACGGCGTCCACGAGCTTCTCGATGGGCATGCCCTCGAGCCGCCCGGTGAGCCAGTGTCCCGTGGACCAGGCGTCGGCGTCGGACCACGCCCCGCGCACCATCGGAAATGCGGGGTAGGGCCTGGCGTCCCAGGCCCAGACATGGACGCGGCCGGGATCGACCATCGTCCCGCCATAGACCGGCGACACCGGGTTGGAGCCGGCGGGATGCCGCGGCTGGGACGGGTCGAAGCGCGTCAGGATCGCCTCGACGCCCCTCGCCTGCATCAGGTCGTCGCGCGATCCGCGGGAGTAGGAGGGCAGGCTCGCCTGCGCCGACTTCGGATCGGGGAAGGCGTTGGGCGCGTTGGCGCCCTTGTCCACCGCGGGGCAGCCGACCTCGGTGAGCCAGATGGGCTTCGAACGGGGAACCCAGCCGGTCTGGGCCGGCAGCTCGACGCCGCCGGCTCGTTCGACATGAGGGTTCGACCACCAGCCGACGAGGTCCTTCGGGCGGTACACGAACGGCTTGCCGGCCGCCCCGTCGCTGATCGGCAGGCGGACCTGGGCGTCCCGGCCGGCCTGGTCGGCGTAGTACCAGTCATAGCCTTCCCCTCGCGCCGTGTTGGCGAGGAGGTAGTCGGCGTCCCAGGGCGAGCGCGCCTGCGGCGCATCTGCGTGCAGCGGCCCGTCACGCCAGTCGGCGAACGGCCACCAGACATCGATCGACACTGCGTCGATGGCGGGCGACGACCAGAGAGGGTCCAGCGGGAACCGCAGTTCGGCGGGCGAGGGCGCGTGCCCGCCATACTCGGTCCAGTCCGCCGCATACGAGATCCTGGTCGACGCGCCCAGCAGCGTGCGGACCGCCGCCGCGAGGCTCGCGAGCTGGGCTGTGGCGGGGTAGGCGCCGGGCCCCGAGCGGACATGCGTCAGGCCGGCCAACTCGGATCCGATCAGGAACGCGTCGACGCCTCCGGCCGCCTTGGCGAGAGCCGCGCAGTGCAGGATGTGCCGGCGAAAGCGCCACTCGTCCGGCCCGCTGTAGACGACCGTCTGCCCGTCGATGCCGAAATGGCCCGCCGCGGCGGCGCCGAAGAAGGCGTTCACCTGCGCGGCGGCGGCGGCGCTCGCGTCCGGGGAGTTTGGCTGCCCGGGAGCGGGATGGCACGAGATCCGCCCGCGCCAAGGATAGGCAGGCTGACGCGTCTCGCTGCTCCAGGGGTCCGGCAGCGCGTTCGTCGCCGGCACGTCCATCATGACGAACGGGTAGAGCGTCACCTCGAGGCCGCGGGACTTGAGGTCCCGGATGGCGGCGATCACGCTCGCATCGGAAGGGGTGCCGCCATAGGCCGGGTTCCCGTCGATCTGCGACACGGTCCGCGCCGTGGTGCGGTCCAGGCCGGCCACGGACCAGGGAGCGCTGTCGACCGACCGGGACGCTGTCTCGGCCCTCGGGGTGATGGTGCAGGCGCCTGCCCTGAGATCGTCGCCGAACCAGCTGACCACGAGGCCCACCCGTTCGAGGTTCGGGCAGAGCGCCTGGAGCTGGTCCATCGAGGCGGCCCAGTCGCTGGCGTGGCTCAGGACGTGACGGTTCATCGGGCTGCTGGAGCCGAAGCCGTCCACCCGGTTCACCGGAGTGGGCTGGTAGACGAATTCACCGGCGCCGGGGATGACGTTCACCGCCCGCATCGACGTGCCGAGCCCCTTCACGGGGCGCACCACTTCGAACGAGATCTGCGGCAGCCGGTTGCCGAACGGCCCGAGCTGGAAATTCTCCAGCACCACATAGGCGATGCCGCGATAGGCGGGCGCGTTCGCTGCGCCCTCCTTGGCGACGATGAGGGGATCGGCGTCCTGGCGCTCGTCGCCGGGGTGGACGCGGATGTTCAGCGTCGTGAGATCGAGTTCGCGCCCATCGGCCCAGATCCGGCGCACGAAGCCGATCGGGCCTTCGCACAGGCCGATCGCGATGTTCGCCGCGTAGGAGTAGGTCGTCGTCACCGTGACGGGAGCCGCGCTTCCTCCGCCGCCTCCCCCGCCGCCCTTGCCGCCGCTGCGCCCTCCCCCGCTGGTCCGGTACGAGACCTGCTCGATGAAGCGCGTCGCCCAGATGATCTCCCCGCCGATGCGGACTCGGCCATAGACGCGCGGGATGGGCGCGCCCTCGGTCGAGGACAGGCCGGACAGCGTCTTCAGGCGCGGCCCGTCGACATGCCGAACGGGCTGGGCCGGCCCCGCGAACAGCATGCCGTCGATGGTCGCGCCGGCCATGGCGCCCAGAGCCTGGCCGACCATCGCGCCGACGGGCCCGCCCACGGCGGCGCCGATGGCCGACCCGGCGGCCTGGAGGACGAGCGTGCTCATGCGGGTTCACCGGGCTGGGGTGGACGGGATGCGGGAGAACCGTGCGAGGCCGGCGGCAGGCGAAAGGCGTAGGCCAGCCGCCTGCGCCAGACGGAGGTCGAGACCTCGGTGACCTCCGCCCCGTCATGGGCGTGCACCATCCGGCCCTCGCCTGTGGCGATCCCGAGATGCTTGGCCGGCACGCCGTCTCGCCACCGGAACAGCAGCACGTCCCCGGGCCGCACGTCCGCCAGGTCCGTCTCCAGCATGTGCCGGCGCGCCGCCGCGAGAAGGCGCTCCTCGCCGCCGGCCTCCGCCCAGTCGGGCGAATACGGTCCGGCCTGCTCGGGCTCGGGGCCCAGCACGGCGCGCCAGACGCCCCGCACGAGACCCAGGCAGTCGCAACCGACGCCCTTCAGGGACGCGCCATGGAAATAGGGCGTGCCGATCCAGCTACGCGCCTCGGCGACCACGCGGTCGGCGAAGGCGGTGTCTTCACCATGGTCGGGAGCACCGCTCATTTGAAGAGGCTCCCGCCGTCCATCCCGGCCTCGCCCTCGCGGGCCGAGCGCAGCAGGAAATCGTTGCCCGGCATGTGAGGAAAACCGCGGAAGTTCAGGGTGTTGGCGAAGCGGTCCCGGCACGTCTCGAAGCGCTTGTCGCAGCCCGCCGTCACCGTGAAGGCGTCGCCCACGGCGATCGCCGCGCTCATCGGCCGCCACAGCGTGATGTCGCCTCCGAGCGGCTGCTTCTGATGGAAGCGGACCTCGACGGCCGAGCCGGCGTTGGCCCCGCTGGCGAAGGCGAGCCTGCCGCCGGTGAACCAGCCATCGGCGAAACCGGCCAGCGCGGCGGCCTTCAGGAACCCCGTGCCGTCCGTGTCGGTCACCACGGTCGTGGCGCTGAAGGCGGGGCTCGCGAGCGGCACGCCGCAGCGTGCGTCGCCGAGATCCGCGGCGCAGGCGGCCTGGAACAGCCGCCCGCTGGTCTCGTCGAGACGATGCGTGATGCTGCGGACCTCGACGGCGAACGCCGATCCCGCGCGCCGCACTTCCCCCAGCGAGCCGCGATCCAGCAGGACGCGCTGCCCGGGATCCTCCCAGTCGACAAGCCAGACTTCGATGGCTGCGTCGTCGTAGCGGCCCGCGGCGAGATCGGCCTCGGTCAGGCTCGCCGCCGACAGGGCGCCCGAGACCTCCCCGCCGCCAACCGCGAAGCCGAGCTCCGCCTGGGTGTCGGCAGCCTCGAGGCCCGTGCCCGCGGCGAAACTGACCCCGTCGAAGGAGAGGCTGCGGTCGTGGTCGGTGAAGCCCATCACGAGGCCGTCCGGCCTGATGAGCTTCCAGCAGCGGGCGAGCGTCGTCGCGCCGGACGCCAGGCGTTCGGCGAAACCCGGAGGCAAGGTGCGCATTCTGGTCTCCAGCAAAAGGGGGGCGTTGGGTCCGCCGGCCTCAGGGCACGATCTCGATGAGCGGAATGTGGGGGATTTCGCCCGACTGGAAGGCCGCGAGGTCCACCAGCAATTCGTCCGTGTCGAAGCGGACGGGCACATCGAAGCGAAAGCCCGCCGTCACCCGCGCGCCGGCGGCCGGAACGGATTCGGGACGGAAGGTCACCATCCCGGTGGTGACATCCACGTCGGCCGCCTCGCCGACGGCGATCTCCACGCCGTTCACGGCAATGCGGACGGCGCCCGGCGACGGCTTGGCGATGGGCCGGATGTAGGGTGCGAACCCTGCCCCGTAAGTCTTCACCAGCGCGAAAGCCGCCGTGACGCCATCGCCGACCCCGATCGCCTGGTCCGTGGCGGAGGGCGACCGGCCCGGCGCGCAGGAGCGGTCGTCCAGCCGGTCGCGCCAGCGGAATCCGGTGAGGCGGCCGCGCCGCTCCTCGAAGAACGCCACGACGGCCTGCAGGTCGGCGAGGCTCTTCACGCCGTAACCGGCGTCGAACCGCCGGCGGGCGTGCGCCCAGCGCGCGTTGCGTTCCTCACGGCCCGAACCGGTGATCACCACTTCGGTCCGCCTTTGCGGGCCGCCGCGGCTTTTCAGCGACACGTCGAGCGGGAACAGCACCTCGTGGAAGGGCGCGGCCATGGAACCTCCAAAATGGCTGGCTTTGATGTCGGTCAAGGCGGCGCGGCGGGCGGTCCTGTCTCATCGGGACGAGCAGCGCTGCGGAGCAAACCGCGCGCCCCGACCACGACGACCAGGAGGCAACGAATGACCCACGTCCCCCACGGCCTGCACGAGGAGTTCCCGAACGCCACGCCGACCATCTCGCGGCTGCGCATCGGCGACGCCCATTTCGCCCGGCTCGCGGACACCTACGAGCACGTGAACCGCGAGATCCACCGGATCGAGGCCGAGGTGGCGCCGAGCAGCGACGAGGTGCTCGACGAGCTCAGGAAGAAGCGCCTGAAGCTGAAGGACGAGATCGCCGCCATGCTGCGGGCGGCCTGAGCCGGGCCGGCTTCCGCCGACGTCGCGACGCCTCACATCGCCCTTTGCCCGCGCGCCACCGCCCGGGCGAGGGCCGCCGAGACCTGCGCTTCCGATCGGCGGAAGCTGTCGGCGTCCGGCGTGCTCACGTTCACCGTCACGTTGACGGGGGAGGCGCGTGGACCGCCTCTCACGCCGAGCTTGCCGTCCGGCCCGCGCGCCAGCGGCATGATCGCCTCCGGCCCCGCTTCTCCCGCCAGTCCAAGACCCTGCGCGTGAGGAAACCAGGTCGGGGCGTTGACGACGCCGCCGTCGGCGAACTTGAACAGGCTCGTGAGCCACGAGAGTGGCGCGCCAAGGCCGCTCGGGCCGAGAAGACCGCCGACATTGTCGCTGAGCGACTTGGCGCCGCTCCCCGCAAGATCGAACTTTCCGGCCCAGTCCGAGAACGCCGTCGACAGGCCGTTCTCGATCGGCTTCAATGCCGCCTTCAGCGCAAACTCCGAAAATTTCTGCTGAACGCTTTTGAGCACGTCCTCGAATTTCTTGCCGTGCGCGATTCCGCCGGCGAACGCATCGGTGATGGAACGGCCGAACGACTTGGCGAGGGCGTCGAGCTCCGTGAGCCTGGCCTTGTCCGCTTCGGACGTCGAAGGATTTTGCGTCATGGCGCCGGGCGTCCTCATGAGAGTGGTGATCGGGCTCGCCTGCCTGGCCCTGCCGGGGTGCCGGATGGTCGTCGACCGCGGCGTCACCTACACCTACGAACGGCGGGGCGACGCGGCGGCGGCCGACCGGGCCTGGGCGCGCTGCAAGTACGAGATCAGCAAGGTCGAGGCGCTGAGCGAGGATGGGTTCGACGACGTCCGGCTGACCCGCGAATGCATGGACGCCGCCGGGTTTCCGGTCACGCGGGTGCGGGACTTCGAGAGGGTCGTCTGCCCGGCGGGCGCTCCGGGCCGCAGCCCGGACGGAACCTGCAAGGAGTATGTCGACTGAGGAGCGCCCTCGCCGGCGCCAACGGTCGCAGCCCGGCGTCACCCGTCCGGAAAGGCGGCCGTCAGTCGAGCCATTTCGGCGAGAGACGGCGGGCGCAGGTCGGACGGTCGCCCCGTCCGGCCTTCCGCCGCGGCCGCGAGCTCCCGCGGCGTCATGCTCCAGAACGCACGCGGCGAAAGCCGCAGGACGCCGAGGCCGAAACCCATGGCCTCGCGCCAGGGAAAGGGGCGGGAGCCTCCCTCTTCCCCGGCCGTCAGGCGCCCTGCGGCCTGCGAGGGCCCGGCGGCCCGCCCTCGACTCCGCCGCCGAAGGCCGCCTCCAGCAGCCGGCCGACGACGCCGATGAGGTCGGGCAGGCCGCCTGCCAGCAGCATCGCGGCGACCTCGTCGTCGGTGAGCGCGGCCCCGCCCCCGCGCACTCCCGCGCCGAGCAGCTTCACCAGGTCGCGCGCAGACAGCCTGCCCTCGCCCAGGCGGCGTCCGAGCGCGTCGAGGTCATCGACCCCGAAGGCGCCCTCCAGCTCCGCCAGTGCGCCGAGCGTCAGGCACAGCGTGCGCGTGCGGCCGTCGAGAACGGCCTCGATCTCTCCCCTGCGGGCGTTCGCCATGGCCGGCCTCCTCAGATCGCGGTGAAGACGAGCGCGCCGGCGCTCTCGAGCGTCAGGTCGAACGTCACTTCCGAGGCGTGGTCGCCCCGATATTGCAGGCTGGCGATGTGGAACGGGCCCTGGATGAGCCCGAAGCTGGGCACCACGATCTGCCAGGTGCGCACCACGTCGTCGAACAGCACCTGGCGCACCATGGCGTCCGCGGCGCTGTCGAGGAACACGCCCGCCCCCGTGATGCCCGCCCGTCGCACGGCTGCGCCGGCCAGAAGTTCGCGCCAGCGCCCGGCCGACTCGGCGTGGGTGACATCGACGGCTTCCGCGTTGAAGCTGATCTGGCGCGCGCGCAGCCCGCCCACGGTGACGAACGTGCCCGTTCCGTCGTCGAGCTTGAGCAGCAGGTCCTTGCCGTTCTGGATGGCCATGCCCGTGTCTCCCGATACCTTGTCGAGTCTGTTGAAGGGATTGCAACCGTCGGCTGCAGTTCTGATTCAGGATGAAGCGGCTCAGGCCAGCTCCGTCAGGGCGCTGAGCCGGACGATGGCGCGCCGCAGCGCCGCCGAGGGATCGTTGGCGTCGGGCCGGGAGACCTCCTGGCTGGCGATCCCCAGCCGCACCAGCCGGTGTCCGGAGAGGGCCAGCGGGGCGTCGGCCAGCAGGTCGGCGAGCGCCCCGGCGACGCCGAGCGCCTCGCTGTCGCCGCCCTGGGCGGACCAGACGACAAGTTCCAGCGCGTGACTGTGGCCGGTCACGCCCGTCGCCGACCAGTCCTGCGTGCTGGCGTCGCCGAAGACGACGTAAGGCGGGTCCGTGCCGCGCGGCGGCTCGTCGTACACCCGCTGTCCGCCCAGGAGCGCCGTCAGCCCGGCGTCCGCCACAAGGCGGGCGCGTATGGCTGTTCTGAGCGCGAGGATCGGGCTCGGTCTCGTCATGGCTTCACCTCGTCGCAGAGGCAGACGAGCATCTTGCGACGCTCCTGCGGGTCGTAGACGGCGCGGATCGCGAAACGCCGCGCGCCCAGCTTCAGCCGCATCCCGGCGTTCACCGCGGCCCGCCAGCGCAAGGTGACGCGGTGGCTCACCGTCTGGCCCGGCGCGCCCGCGACGCGGCTGTCGTCGCCGCCAGTGGGCTGCACGCGGCCCCACAGCGTCGCGGTCACCGCCCAGCTGCGAGTCATGCCGCCGGCTCCGTCCGGCGTCTCCACCGGGCTTTCCAGCACCAGCCTGGAGCGCAGCGCCGAAATCTCGGCGCGAAGAGAGGGCTGCAGGGCCATCTCAAAGCCTCCCGATGCGCCAGGGCGTGACGAGCGCCTGCGCCGCCAGCGGCATCAGCCCGGGGTTGTCGGCGGGATCGGCCACGTCCCCGCGGTTCTCGTAGAGCGCGGCCAGCGTGAGACGCACCGCCTGGCGCAACGGCTCCGGGACCGCGCTGGCGTTCACCCCCACCCCCACCGTGATGTCGATCTCGATGCCGTTCAGCGCCCGGCCCGGCGCGGGAACCGGCCCGACCAGCCCGATGCGCGACGGCAACGACGCCGTGTCCGCGAAATACACGGCAGGCGCGACGACCGTGGCGACGCTGTCGCTTCCATAAACGCGGATCGCCTCGATGGTGCGCAGCGGCCCCATGGGCACGCGCAGCACCGGCCCCGCCGGCCAGCGGTCGAGGATCCAGCGCCAGCGCTGGCTGACCAGCCGGACCCGGGCCGCCGCCTCGACAGCCTGGCGGGCGGCGGCGATCAGGTGACGAGCGTATCGTCGTCCGTGACGTCGATCCTCAACCAGGCTTTGGCTTCGACGAGCGAGATCGGCTCCGCGGCGGGGGCCGCAAGTGAAATCAGGGCCATTCGGATCTCCCGGACAGGCGTGGTCCCCACCACCGGCGCGTGCTATGCAGCCGCAAACCAGGAGCAGAGCGTGAAACATTCGGCGAAGGTCATCGGGATCGCGGCGGGGCTCGGGCTCGTGCTGCTCGGCGACCCGGCCGCCGCAGTCGTGAAAGGGCGCGAGGACCCCGCGCTGTCCAGCCGCGCGGTGATGGTGCTGAAATCCAACGGCGGCTTCTGCTCCGGCGTCGTGTTATCGCCCACCGTGGTGCTCACCGCGGGCCACTGCGTGACAGGCGCGTCCGCCTTCCGCGTGCACTACAAGGGCCCGACGGGCGAACCGCAGATGCTGGAGCCGCGCGCCATCAGCGTGCACCCGGGCTTCGTGCCGGGCGCGGCGCAGGCGCGCAGGAAGTCGGTCGACCTGGCGCTCGTGCGCCTGCCCAATCCGCTTCCTCCCGCCTTCTCCCCCGCCCCGCTCGCCGAGGGCGCCGCGCCCAGGACGGGCGATGCGCTCGTGGTCGGCGGCTACGGGCTCGGCGTCGATGGCGAGGCTGCGACCGGAGGCGCGTTCCGGACGGCGCGGCTCGGGGTCATCGAGCCTTATGGACCCAGCACCCTGCTGGTCTGGCTGACGGACCCCGCCACCGGCCGCAGCCGAAACGGCTCCGGCGCCTGCAATGGCGACAGCGGCGGCCCGGTCTTCACGCCGGACGGAGCCGTCATCGCCGTGACGGCGTTCGCCGAAGGCGCCGGCGCCGCGCAATGCGGCGCCCTCACCCAGGCCGTCCTTCTCGCACCACAGCGCGGCTGGATCGATCGCGTCACCGCCGGGTGGAAGTGACGCGTCGACCGTTCTTCGGCGCGTTCAGGCCGTGCCGAACTTCAGCAGCTTGATGGCGTCGAAGTCCTGCACCCCGCCGCCCACGCGCTTCGTCGTGTAGAACAGCACGTAGGGCTTGGCGGAGTAGGGATCGCGCAGGATGCGCACGCCGAGCCGATCCACGATCAGGTAGCCGCGCCGGAAATCGCCGAACGCGATGGACGTGGAGTCGGCCGCGATGTCCGGCATGTCCTCCGCCTCCACCAGCGGGAAGTTCATCAGCGTCGCCGGGCCGCCGGCCGAGGACGGCGGCTGCCAGAGATATTCGCCGGTGCTGGTCTTCATCTTGCGGACCACAGACTGCGACTTCCGGTTCATCACGAAGGAGGCGTTCTGGCGATAGCCGGCCTTCAACGAATAGATCAGGTCGATCAGCGTGTCGGAAGGGTTGGCCGCCGGGAAGGCGCCCGCGGCGCCGCTGACGACATAAGCCAGCCTGCCCCAGCTCCAGGCCGCGACCGTCGATTTCGGCGGCGTGAGAAAGCCCTGGGGGCGGGTCACGCCGTCGCCATTCACGAAAGCGGAGCCTTCCTGCTCGGCGAAGACGGTGTCGATTTCCTCGGCGACCCAGCTCTCGATGTCCACCGCCGCGTCGTCGAGCAGGGTCTGAGTCGCCGACGGCATGGCGTAGAGCTCCATGGTCGGGAACGTCAGCTCGGCGATGACCTGGCTGTTGGTCTGCGGACGCGCGGCGGTCTCGGCCGCCCAGCCCGCCGCCGGGCCATTCGTCGAGTAGGCCTTCTTGTACGTGGCGGTCGAGACCTCCCGCACCGAGGCCAGGGCACGGATCGGCGAGATCTGCGTCATGCGGCGCAGGATCTCGCGCTCGGCCGGCGGAGGCACCAGGAAGCCGCCGTCGGGGCCGGACCCCGCCGACAGCGCCTTGGACTCCAGGCTCTTCAGCCCGGTGGCCTCGCCGGAGCGGACATAGAGATCGAAGGCGGCCTTGTGCTGCACCTCGGCGTAGGAGGCCCTCGAGCCGCCATGTTCGGGCGCGCCGAGCGCCGGCCGGTCGCCCTTCAGCACCAGCCGGTCGAGCCGGGCTTTCTGCTCGTCGAGCGCGCGGTCGATGCGGGCGAGCTTCTCCTCGGTGAGCGCATCGACGCCGCGCCGCGTCTCGAATTCGAGCAGCCGGGCGTCGTTGACGTCCCGGTAAGCCTCGAAGGAGCGGGCCATGTCGTCCTGCGCTCCGGCGAGCTCGGGCCCGTAGGCCTTGTTCTCCAGGGGCGTCTGCGAAGACTGGTTCGGGAAGGCTTGGTTCGTCATGTCAGATCCTTTCGGGCTCGGCGAGCGGAATCGGGTTCGAGGGGCGGAAGAAAGAAGAAGCAAAGGCGAAGCGCTGCGCGCCGCGGCGCGGATTGCGGCGCTCCAGCCCGGCCAGCGCGGCCGGCTCCTGCGCCGCGAGCGTCGCCTTCACGCCGAAGACGCGGGCCTGGGGCAGCAGCGGGAAGGTGACGAGGCTGATCTCCCATAGATCCAGCCGGTTCAGCCGGCGCACGCCCGTGCGCGGCTCCGTGCGCGCCGTCACCGTGCGATAGCCGATCGAGAGGCCGTCGACCGCGCCCTGCCGCATGAGGGCGAGGAGTTCGCGCGCCCGGCCCACGGCCAGGTTCAGCCGGCCGCGGGCGAACAGGCCGCGCTCGTCCTCGCGCAGCTCGCTCCAGACGCCGAGCGGCTGGCTGGGATCGTGCTGCCAGAGCAGCCTGATCCCGCTGGCGCCGCGGCGCGCCAGGCTCTCGCGGAACGCGCCGGGCATCACCACGTCGCGTCCGAGGTCGACGACGCCGAACAGGCTGGCGTAGCCCTCGAACACGCCCTCCCCGCTCGCAGCCGGGCGAAGCGCGGCGGCGAGCGGCAAGGCTGCGGCGTCCTTGGTCTCCGAAGGCCTGTCGTCCCGCCGCGGCGGCGGCCGAAGCGGCGCGCGGGAAGACAGCGGGGCCGTGTGGAACATGCGGGTCGGATCGGTCATGGCCGGTCTCACGCGCTTGCGCCGGCGGCGGCGCGCCGGGAACGGGAGCGGCGTCCCGTTGTGGAGGCCGCCTCGGCCCTCGCCGCCGGCCGGGAGGCGGCTGCCTCGCAGCGTTGCAGCGTCTCGAAGAAGTTGCGGATCACCGCGCCGGCGTCGCCTGGCAGGCACGGTTCGTCGTTCGCGCCGGCCGAAGGGCCGCGTCGGGTCAGCAGGACAGACATTTGGAAAGTCTCCAGGAGGTATGTTGAACGAATGCGGGCGGGCCGCGGAGCGTCAGTCCGGGGCTTTTTCCTGCCGGCTGTTGAAGCGGTGGAGCTCGCGCACGAAGGCGTCGAACCGCCGGTTCGCGGCGACCAGTTCCTTGAGCAGCAGCGCGCACGCCGCCGAAGTGCCGCTGGCCCACAGGAACAGCGCGAGGTCGGCGAGATCGCCGCGCGTCATGAACGTCTCGATCAGGGATTCCATCAGCATCTCCCGGCTTGAAAGCTCACCGGAGCGGCCGGGCCGAAGCTCGCCCGTCGCTCGGGACTGCGCCCGCGGCACGAAGCGAGGCTCGCGCGGGCATCTTTCAGGAGTTTATTCCCTCACACTGGTTGAGTCGTCGGATCAGACGAGTTGAAAGCGCCCGGACTCATGGACCAGGGTCTTTCCGGCAAAATTTTTGCTCAGAGATCGAGTGGTGAAGAATAACACCTCAACTCCATCCACCAGTTGGATGCCGTCCTTGATGTCAGCACGCTGGTCCTTTTCGTAAAAACTCACGATGACGTCACCGAATTGGCGACCGTCATTCATCCGGTACTCGCCCCATCCGATCATCACCACATCGGCCTCGGCGTTGGCGTGCTCCTCGTACGCCCTACACGGAACTTCCAATTCTTTCTTGGCTGAAGACGCGATTGAGAAATTCACCATTGGAGGTTGATCATCGCGCATGATTTCTCCTAATCGTCATTGAGCGGAAGACGATGTGTCACTGCCGAGGATCGCACAATGCGGGAACAACTATACTTGAGCGGACCAGGGACCGCGACCGCTCCGAAAGAACAATTAAAAACAACGCCGACCCCAGTATCACAATCCGCTAGTAATTTCCCGAAATCATAACCCGTCGCAAGGCCGGCGTTGGCGCAGCCCTGAAAGCTCGCCTCCAGCTCCGCCTTTAGCCGGTCCACCTGCTCGTCGGTGAGGTTCGCCCCGTTCGCTCCAGCATAGACCAGCGCGCCCGAGGGCCGGGCCGCGTTGTCGAGCAGGGCCTTGTTCCAGGCGGAGGCGGCGTTGTGCAGGTCCAGCGCGGCGGCATGTAGGAGTGATAATCGCGCTGGAATCAGGTGTAGATATCTACGTCTATACTTCCACCACATTGCTCAACTAAAACCCGAATATCATGGGAGTAAATCGGCGGGTTAGTGCCGTCTTCGTTTTCCACGTATACGAAAACATCACATGTTTCGTTGCGCGCTTGAAGAAGTTCGCGAAATCCTGAACGTGGCAAGGCCAGGGCTGCGAACAGCGCCAAGATATGCTCATCGATTGATAATGCAGTGTTGAGCCCATCGCATCGGAAGATCCAACGGCCCAGCTTGCTGACAACTGTGCTCTTTGTTCCGTTACGCGTAATGACAAAGTCGCCAGCCTTGGCCGTTGAGGTTGGCTGTACCCCGAAGTATTCAGACCAGAACTCAGGGTCCAACTCAGGGCCACTTATCCTTAATGACGCACGTGTTCTTTGGTGAATGTACTGCGTTCTAATCATTTCTTGTAATCCAAAATGTTGCCGATCTTGTTTCCCTGAAAATGGACGTCTCCGTTCGGATAAATCTTCACGTTGTCTCTTCCACCTAAACCCATGTCCTCTTTAAGCGAATGGATCATGTCTTTGAATTCCTTCCGCTCGATCTTCAGCATTCGAGCGGCGAAGTTCATGTCAATAGTACCGCCAGATCCTGTTATAATGTCATCGTCTACCCCACCATCAAACCCGACTAGATCCCTTGGCGACATATCCACTGCAGACCCGCCACCAGTCGTCCACTGCCCGCCGTCCGGGCTCCCGGCCCGCGCCCGGGTTTGATCGGGCGAATACTTGCTCCCGGTGGGACCTGACCCAGGGTCTGCGCGCCCACCCGCCCTATACCCGACCGCGGCGCGCTTCTCGTCCTGGCTGAGGAAGTCCGCCGCGCCGATGCGCGTCCAGAGGGCGTCGCGTTCGCCGGCCAGGGCGTCGATGCGGTCGAGGTCGGGGACCAGTCGCAGGGCGGCGGAGCCGCCTCCGCGAGGGATGTCAGGACCGCCGGGCGCAGAGGCAGGCGGGAAAGAGGTGGGCGCGCCGGGGACGGGCTGCCCCGCGTAAGGAGTCCGCTGGGGTGCGCCGGGGAACCGCGCGATCGCGCCTGCCCCGCCCTCCCCCATCGGCCCCAGCCAATGCGCCAGGCTCTCGGCGGTGCGCGACACCAGCGGCAGCACGGTCTGGCGCCAGAAGCTGCGGTTGGCTTCCGCGTAGTTCGCGAAGGTGTTGTCGCCGGGGAGCCCCAGCATCATCGGCGGGACGCCGAAGGCCAGCGCGATCTCGCGGGCGGCGGCGGCCTTGCTTTCGGCGAAGTCCATGTCCTTGGGCGAGAGGGACAGCGGCTTCCAGTCGAGCCCGCCTTCCAGCAGCAGCGGCCTTCCGGCGTTGGCGCGGCCCTGGAAGCTCGCCTCCAGCTCCGCCTTCAGGCGGTCGATCTGCTCGTCGGTGAGGTTCGCCCCGTTCGGCCCGGCGTAGACCAACGCGCCCGAGGGCCGGGCCGCGTTGTCGAGAAGCGACTTGTTCCAGGACGCCGCGGCGTTGTGCAGGTCAAGCGCGGCGGCGGCGGCCTCGATGGGCGAGAGGCCGTAATGGTCGTCCACCGGGTTGAACAGCGTGAGATGCAGGATCGGCTGCACCACGCCCGGCCCGTCCGGCTGGCGCGCGAAGCGCACCGTGCGGGAGGCGACGCTGTAGTCCCACGCCTCCGGCCAGCCGTCTGCGCCGGGCACCACCTTCATGCGGTCCGGGCGGAGCGCGTAGAGCTCGCGCGGCCAGCCGTCCAGCGAAACCTGCTCGACATAGGCGTTGCCGGACAGCAGCAGGTGGCCGAAGACCGTCTCCAGGAACGCCGCCTTGCCGTCGCGCGGGTTCGGCCGGGCCAGCAGCGCCAGCAGCGGGTGCTCGGTCAGCTCGCGCTCGCCCTCGAACAGCAGCAGCGGCACGCCGGCGGCGGCCTCGGCGATCATGCGCACGCAGCGATGCACCACGGCGTTCTGCTGGAAGCCCTCGCGGGCGAAGGCCGTGTAGTCGCGCGGCGTCCAGACGGGCCGGCCCACCTGCGACCAGGCGATCAGCGGCCCGGTGCGGGAGGCCTTGGCCTCGGGCGGGGCCAAGTTTTCGCGGGAGGCAATGGGCGCTGGATTGGGAGACGCCGGCGCGCGCCGGCGCGCCCCGCGTCCCGCGAGGCGGGCGAGGAAGGACATGGGGGGACCTCGAAGCTGGAAAGCGCGGGAAAGTCGGGGCTTGCTCGGCCGCTACAGCCGCCGCACGTGGGGCTGCTGCTTCGGCCCCAGCGCCAGGGCGGTGACGGCCCAGACGAGCGCATCGAGCCTGTCGGGGGAGCGGCCGGACGAGAGGGCGTAGCCGCCCCCTCCCCGCCCGCCCGGGCCCTGCGAGACGCCGAAGTCGCACATTTCGTCTTCCAGCGCCGGGAATGGCCCGACATGGCGCACCCGGCCCTGCTCGTAGAGATGCGCCACGGGTTCGGCGCGCAGAAACTTGCCGCGCGTCGCCTTCACGGCCGTCACCGGCACGCCGGGGTCGGCCTCGTGCAGCACGGCCTCGGCCATTTCGCCGCCCTGGTTGGTCTCGACCACGAGCACGTCCGCCTCCAGCCGGCGAAACAGCGCCAGCGCGGCCTGCGCCCAGGCGGCGGGCCTCGCCGCCTGCACCGTGGCGTCGGCCAGCACGTGCACCAGCCCGTCCCTGTCGAGGCCGGCGGCGACGATGCCGCAGGCGTCCGCCCGGCGCGACGACGACGCGGGCGGATCGACCGCCACCACGATCCGCGCCAGCGGCGGCGCCTGCGCGGTGCGCCATTGCTCCAGCATCGCCCGCGTCCACAGCGCGTCGGCGCGCTCCTCGACGATCTCGCCGTCGATCTCCTGCCGGCCCAGCCGGGTGCCGGCATAGCGCGACAGGATGGTGTCGAGGAAGGACGGCGCGAGGTGGTGGGCGTTGGCCCGCGTCGCGGCCCGCGACACCGCGGTCAGCGGATCGGCGACGAGCCGCTTCACGAGGGGGATGGGCCGGGGCGTCGTGGTGACCACCTGGCGCGGCCGGGGACCCAGCCTCAATCCGAACTGCAGCATGTCCCAGGTCTCCTCGGCGCGCCGCCACTTGGCGAGTTCATCCAGCCAGGCCGCATCGAATTGCGGCCCGCGCAGGCTTTCGGGGTCCTCCGCCGAGAAGGCGAGGCCGATCGCGCCGTTGGGCCACAACAGCCTGCGGCGGCTCGGCTCCCAGCGGGGCCGGTGGCGAGGGGCGTGGACCGAGAGCAGGCCCGAGACGCCCTCCACCATGACGTCGCGCACATCCGCCATCGTCTCGGCGATGAGCGCGATGCGCCCGTGCCGGGCCGTGGCGAAGCCGGGGCGTCCTTCCACGACGCCGCGCACCCATTCGGCGCCCGTGCGGGTCTTGCCGGCGCCACGCCCGCCCAGCACCAGCCAGACCGACCAGTCCGCCTCGTCCCCGCTATAGACGGCGCGCCGCCGGCCTCGCCGCGCGAAGCCGGGTGGAAGCTGGTCCTGCCGGGCGAAGGCCGCCCAGTCGCCGAGGAGCGCCTCGAGCTCAGCCTCGCCGAGCAGCGCGATCAGGCCGAGCAGCTCCGTCTTCGTTTCGCAGGCGAGCAAGATGTCGAGCCAGGTCGTCTCGCAGCTGTCCGAGATCCCTGGCGGGCTGCTCATCGGGCGTCTCCGTCGGTGCGTTGCGGCGGATCGCCGGGAAGCGGCCGGACCGTTCGCCGGCGCCGTCGCGCAACAGCCGGGACTTCTCGGCCGCCGCGTTCTGGACGTTCAGCTCCCGCACCACCCTCGCCAGGATGGCCAGCGTCCGGGCCTCGCGCTCGATGTCGGCCCCGGCGCCGTCGAGCGCCTTGAGCCGGCTCTCGATCTCGCCCAGTTGCGCCTCGGCGGCGTCCCACATGCGGGCCATCATCCGCTCGCGCTGCTCCCGGGCCACGGCTCCCTCGCGCCTGGCGAGCTTGCGCGGCGCGGGATCGGCGACGACCTGTCCGCGCTCGTCCACGCGCTTGTCGATCCAGGCGTAGACCTTCCAGCGGGTCAGGCCCGTCCGGGCCTGGATCTCGGCGATGGTGACGCCCTCCCGGTAGAGGCGGTGCGCCAGCGCGCCCATCTCCTGGTCCGGGACGGCTGCAGCGGCGGGCCGGTCCGCCTCGACCTCCTGGGGCGGGTCGAGGCCGGGCGCCGGCTTGGCCGGGCCTTGCCCGGCGGTCTGGGGAATGGCTGCGGATGCCTGCGAAGAAAAGGTCTGGGTCATGAAAAGCTCCATCGCGTCGGCCGCGCCACGGAGCCTGACCGAGCCCGACGCCGCGTTGCGGGGTCTGAGCTGCCGTACCCGCCGCGTCCAACCAGTCGGTATTATGGAGAATAACTGGACCTTAACCGAAGAGCGTCACGCTGTCAAGGACAAAAATCCTACGAAAACGGTAAGCAAACAATCGGCTCGATTTGTGCCAAATTGTTGTGATCATTTAACCTTTTTTCGTTATTCTGCTTCGTCTCCGGGCAAATTGTCCTGCATTTCCCGCAGCTTGCGCGACTTCGGCCACTGCAGCGGCCAGCGCTTGATGCGGTCGACCAGGTCCTCCAGGGGAACGTCGTCTTCCAGCGCGAAAACGCGTCCGGCCACGGACACGCCGGCGGCCTTGACGGTTTCCGGCGTTCCCGAGACGAGCGGGTGCCACGCGGGCAGGTCCTGCCCGTCCGCCACCAGCTTGTAGGCGCAGCTCGGCGGCAGCCAGCGCAGGCTGCGCACCACGTCCGGCGTCAGGCCCACGCAGTCGGGCACGGCCGCCGTGCGGTTCTCATAATCACGGCAGCGGCAGGCCCCCGCGTCGAACAGGCGGCATGCTACGTCCGTCGCGTGGATCTTGCCGCTGTCCTCGTCCTCGAGCTTCACCAGGCAGCAGCGGCCGCAGCCGTCGCAGAGGCTTTCCCACTGCTCCGCCGACATGTCTTCCAGCGCAGTGGTGCGCCAGAAGGGGCTCTTTCCGTCATCCGTCATGCGCCCGTCTCTAACATCCGCCCCGGCCCGCGTCTCCCCGTCGAGTGCGGCCCTGGGGTTAACCACCGCACAACTCCAACGCTTTGCGCCCTCGCGTCCGCAATGGATGGTTGATAATCTGTGAACGAACTTGGTCCGGATGGAGCCTTCCGGCCGAATCGACGCAGCGATGGCCGGGACGCGCAAACAGTCGTGTTTTCGCGCGAGGTTTCGGGTTTGATGCAGACGGGCGCGAGCCCGCGAAGGAGCAGGAGACCGCGTGGACTTCCAGGGCAAGCTCTCCATCGGGCAGAGGCTGAAGCGCGCGTTCGAGGCGTTCGATTCCTGGACCGCGTTCTCGCTGGCCGAGAGCGGCCGTTCCATGGCCGCCGCCTGGGACCGCTATTCCAGCTTCGCCGACAAGTTCCACGTCACCGGCGGCCGCCGCTTCACCATCGGCATGGTCAGCGAGGGCCTGACGCTCTCGATCGGCGGGATGCTGATCGTCCTCACCTTCGCGCTCTCGGCGTTCAACCGCGTCGGCGGCGAGAACTGGCTGAAGGAGCAGGACCTCGCGGTCACCTTCCTCGATCGCTACGGCAACGAAGTCGGCAAGCGGGGCATCCTGCACGACGATTCCGTGTCGCTTGAGGAATTCCCGGACCACTTCATCAAGGCCGTGCTCGCCACGGAGGATCGCCGCTTCTACGACCACTTCGGCATCGACATCATCGGCACCTCGCGCGCGCTGATGGCTAACGCGCGCGCCTCGGGCGTTGTGCAGGGCGGCTCGTCCATCACTCAGCAACTCGCCAAGAACCTGTTCCTGTCCAACGAGCGGTCGCTGGAGCGCAAGATCAACGAGGCGTTCCTGGCGCTCTGGCTGGAGTACCACCTCGAGAAGAAGGACATTCTGAAGCTCTATCTCGACCGCGCCTACATGGGCGGCGGCTCGTTCGGGGCCTCCGCGGCGGCCGAGTTCTATTTCGGCAAGTCGATCAAGGACGTCACGCTGTCGGAAGCCGCCATGCTGGCCGGCCTTTTCAAGGCCCCGACGAAATACGCCCCGCACCACAACCTGCCCGCCGCCCGCGCCCGCGCCGCGGACGTGCTCTCCAACATGGTCGACGCCGGGTTCCTGACGGAGGGCCAGGTCTACGCCGCGCGGCGCAACCCCGCGACGCCGGTCGACCGCAAGCAGGAGATCAGCCCGGACTACTACCTCGACTGGGCCTTCCTCGAGATCAAGCGCCTCGCCGACAACGGCAAGCTCGGCGACGACCGGGTGCTCAGCGTCCGCACGCCCCTCGACACGCAGATCCAGAAACAGGCGGAAGCCTCGCTGGAGAGCGTGCTGCGCCAGTACGGCGAGAGCTACCACGCCCGGCAGGCGGCCACCGTGGTCATGGATCCCGACGGCGCCGTGCGCGCGATGGTCGGGGGGCGCGACTACGGCGCGAGCCAGTTCAACCGCGCCACCGACGCGCTGCGCCAGCCCGGCTCGTCCTTCAAGCCGCTCGTCTATTCGGCCGCGCTGATGTCGGGCAAGTACAAGCCGAACACCATCGTGGTCGATGCGCCCGTGTGCATCGGCGACTGGTGCCCCAACAACTACGCCCGCTCCTATTCCGGCTCGCTGCCGCTGTGGATGGCGCTGGCGAAATCGATCAACACGATCCCCGTGCGCATGTCGATCTCGCTGGGCGACGGCAACGCCAAGATCGGCCGCGCCAAGATCATCGACATGTGCCGCCAGATGGGCCTGACCACGCCCCTCGTCGATACGGTGTCCCTGCCCATCGGGGCGGCGGAGGTGACCGTCATCGACATGACCGCCGCCTACGCCGTCTTCGCCAATGGCGGACACAAGGCGGATCCCTACGCGTCGGTGGAGGTGCGCAACTCCCATGGCGAGGTGATCTATCGCCACGACCGGGACGCGCCCCCGGCCAAGGAAGTGCTGCCGCCCGGCGTGGTGGCGGACATGAACTTCATGCTCAACAAGGTCACCGAGGAAGGCACCGGCAAGAAGGCGCTGATCGACGGCGTCAAGATCGGCGGCAAGACCGGCACCACGAACGCCTACCGCGACGCCTGGTTCATCGGCTTCAGCGGCAACCTCGTGGCCGGCATCTGGATGGGCAACGACGACTATTCCTCGACGAACAAGATGACCGGCGGCTCCCTCCCCGCCATGGCGTGGCACGAGATGATGGGGCCCGCCCACCAGAGCGTCGAGCTCAAGCCGATCCCCGGCCTGGAGGGCGTCGCACCGGCCGCCTCCGTGGCCCGCAACGCGTCTCCGAAGCCCTTCGAGGTGATGTCCTCGCCGCAACGCCCCGCAGTGCTCAACCGTCGCTCGCTGGATGCCCTGGGCGGCATCGAGAGCATCTTCCGGGAGGTGGGCCCGCGCACCACCTCGTCACTCGAAGGCGACCGGACTGCCTCGCCCGAGAGCACCGGCGCCGTACGCTCGGTGGGCGGCCGGATCGCCCTGCCATGAGCGGCGCAGCGTTCGCCCCCGGCGGTCCTGTCTCGCGCCGCCCGTCGGCCGCGCGGCCGGACGGGCAGGCGACCGCGCCGGCGGCATCGCCCCGCCGCCGCCTCGGCGGCCTCGCGGGCGCTCTCGCCGTCATGGCCATCGGCCTCGGCGTGGGCCTCGGCGCGACGTGGTTCGCGACCGGGACCGGCGCGGGATTCGGCTCGGTGAAGGTGGGGCCGTGGGTGTCCCATCCCCGTAACGGAGCCATCGATGCGGACCCCTATTCCAAGGCCGTCATCGCCCGCTCCGGGGAGATCCCGCTCGGGCTCGGAGAGGGCCTCTCCTTCGCCGCCACGCGGGACGGAGCCGGCCAACCCCTGATCGGCTCCTGCAGCTATCGCGTGGTCGGCCGCGTGCCGCCGACCCGGTTCTGGACGCTCACCCTGCACGGCATGGATGGCTCCCTGATCCCCAACGCCGCGCAGCGCTTCGGCTTCACCTCGGGCGAGGTCGTGCGGGACGGGAAAGGGGTGGTGACGGTCACGGTGTCGGCCGACGCCAGCCCGGGCAACTGGCTCCCGGTCGGTTCGCGCGGGCGCTTCCAGCTGGCGCTGCGTCTCTACGATACGCCGGTCAGCGGCACGGCCAGCGCCATCGACGCCGGCCTGATGCCGCGCATCGAGCGGGAGGCCTGCCGATGAGGCTCCCGGGCCGCCTGCTTCTGATCGTCGCCCTCGGGCTGATGCTGGGCGCGATCGTGCACCTGGCGACGGTGCTGGCGCTGCCGCGCCTCGCCTCCCGCAACGCCGATACGCGGCTCGCAGCGCTCGCGGGCCGGCATGAGGTCGTGGTCGCGCCGCAATCCGGTGACGCCGGGCAGCTGATTCCGTTCCGCGATCCCGCCACGGCGCTCGCCATCTGCCGGTTCGATCTCGGCGCGGGTCCCGTGCGGGTCAAGGCGACGCCGGGCGACAGCTTCATGGCCATCGCCTTCCATGCCCCGACAGGCGGCGTGTTCTACGCGCTCACCGACCGCAGCGCCGCGCGCGGCGCGATGGATGCGCTGGTCGTCACCCAGGCCCAGCTCGAAGCGCTGCAGGCCACCGACCCCGAGGACGAGCCCGTCCGCGAACTGCGCCTCGTCTCGCCGCAGCGCACCGGCTTCGTGACGTTCCGCACGCTCGCCCTGGAGCCCGGCCAGGGCGCCGAGGCGGAGGCGTTGCTGCGCACGGCGCGTTGCGCCCCGGAGAAGCTGGCCTCGCTCGCCGCGCGTTGAACTATTTCGGCGGCAGTTCCGGCTTCTCGGGCCTCGGCGCATAGCGTGGCGTCGCGTTGCCCTTGCCGAGGCTGACCGTGACGCTCTTGCTGGCGCAGCGCTCCAGGCCGATGCGGTCGGCGTCGAAAGCGGTGAGTTCGCGTTCCACCTTGATGCCGTCCCGCTCGGGAGTCTCCACCACGAGGTTCTGCAGCGCGAATCGATAGGCCCGCACGCGGTTGTCGAGCGACGCGTACACCCAACGCACAAGCTCCTCGTTCTCGGCCACGCGGTTCTGCGCGCTGATCCGCACGATCTGGGCCACCTCCGGCAGGCGCTCCATCGCCTTCACCCGGATGCCGTCGGTCTCCTTCACGCGGCAGGCCACGGCGACGAACGGCCCCATCAGGAGGCGGTCGTTCTCCATGTCCTCGCGGAGTTGCTGATAGCGGGCCCTGGGCGAGCGGTCGGAGCGCAGCCAGAGCGCCTGGTAATAGGCGCTCACGTCGAACGATTGCACGTCGCTGGGCAGGGTCCGCGTCCGCACGAGGTCCGCGACCTGCCGTTCGAAGAAGACGCGCTCCCGGGCCGGCATCAGGAACTGGTAGGAGCGGTTGCGCAGCTCCTGCTCGTCGTCGGTCAGCATCGAAAAGGAGGCGGGCTCGCCGCGCAGCGCGCTGGCGGGCGTCCCCATGAAGGGCGCGATGGTCTCGCTGTACAGCGTGGGCGCGGGCCGGCCGAAATCGCCCGTCTGGGCGCAGGCGCACAGGCTCGTGGTCAGCGCCAGGATGGCGGGAAGGCGCATCGGTCACGGCTCCGGCGAATGGCGGGCACGGACGCGTGGTGGAAGAAGCATCGGCGCAGCCCTGGGCATGGCGGGCCCCGGGCGGAGATCGGCGGTCAGGCCCTTCGAGCAGTCATGCCTTTCGAGCAGTCATGCCTTTCGAGCAGTCATGCCCTTCGAGCGGTCAGGCCTGGCGTCGGGGTCCGGGCAGGCCCCGCCGCGCCTTGGCGCGTTGCGGACCCGGCTGCGGCTCGCCGGCGGCGTGGCGCTCGTAGCGCACCCCCGTGAAGAGCAGGACCATGCCCTCCTCGGCCGGAGGCGTCGCCCTGCGTCCGCGCACCGGAATCGCCGGAAACATGATCACGAGACCTGTCGGGCTCTTGCCCAGGGGGTCCGTCGTCTCAGCCATCGCCATCGCTCTCTCTCCTTGCGCAAACCCTCCAACACAACGCACCGCTACGAGAGCACCATCGGAATTCAGGGTTAACGGATCGCTAACGATCCAGCCTTAGCTTCGGCCTGCCGCTGAACAATCGCTGAATGCAGGTGTTCGAATGCCCATGATCACGCCTCCGGAACTTCACGGGCTCCTCGCCATCGCCCGGGAGGAAGGGCTCGACATGAAGCCCGTCCTGCTGCGGGTCCTCACCGATCTCTACGTCAGCGCGCCGCACCACTCGCCCGATGAGGTGATGCAGTTCCGCGAGATCGCCGGCCAGATGATCCCCCATGTTGACGAGCCGACCGCGCTGGTCGTCGCATGCAAGCTCGCCGCCTATCCCCATACCCCGGTCGAGCTCGCCGGCCCCATGATCGCTCGCGCGGACGATGCGTCCCGCATCATTCTGGGCGACGCGATCTGGCTGCCGCGCCCGGTGATGATCGACCACGCCGCCCATTCCGACCGCCTCCTCGCCGCCGCCGTGGCTGCCCGCGGGGACCTGGACTCCGCTTTGATGCGGCTCCTGCTCTCGCGCAACGACGCCATCATCGACGTCACGCTCGCCGGAAACACCGCCGTTACCCTGCCGCACGACGTGAAGGACGAGCTTTTGGCGCGCGGCCGCGAGGAGCCGGCCGTGGCGCTCGCCATGCTCGCCCGCGGCGATCTCACCGGAGCCGACCGCGCCGTGCACTTCGCAGCGGCCGACAAGCCCACCCGCGAGCAGATCATCGAGGACGCCATCCGCCTCGCCCAGCTCTCCGGCCGCAACCGCCACCAGCGGGTCGCGCCGGAAGAGTTCGCGACCGCCATCGAAGCCGCCGCCGTGGCGCGCGACGATGCGGCCTTCGCCGGCGTCCTGGCGCTCGGCCTGCGGACCAGCCCCGCCAAGGTCGCGCCCATCCTGGAAGACCGCTCCGGCGAGTCGCTCGCGCTGGCGCTCGCGGCCGCGGGCCTGGACGACGAGACCGCCACGCGGGTGTTCATGTTCCGCGATCCGCTCATCGGTCACTCCACCCAGCGCGTCTTCGCCCTGGTGGAGATGATGCGGCGTATCCCGTGGGCCGCCGCCGACCGGATCGTGTCCGCGATGCTGGGCCTCCAGGGAACGCCGACCCGGGCATCCGGCCCGCGCCCGGCGGCCGAGCCGCCCGCCCCGGTCGTGCGCCCGGCCCTCACGACCAACCCCGCCATCGCCGCCGCGGCCCCCCTGCGGCGCACCGCCGAAGGCTGAGCCGGTTCAGCCCTCCGCGAGGTCGAGCCGCGGCGTCCCCGCCCGGTCCTCGACCTCCACGATCCACAGGTCCGAATCGAAGCGGATCTCCCGCGCGAGCCGCGCTTCCGCGTCGGGAATGTCGATGAAGGCCGCCTCGTGCAGGCGCACGAAGCGGCGTTCGCCGCTGTCCTCCGCGGTGAACGACGATTGCGGGGCCGGCCCGTACAGGGCGCACGTCCCGTCCAGCCGGTCGATCTTGATCATGATCGCGCCCGCCTCCGCCGCGCCCCGGCGCCGCAGCACGGCTGGCGAGCCTTCGATTCCGCAGCGCCGGATGTAGGCGGAGACGAAAATGTCGGAGCGCAGCCGCACGCAGTGTCCCTCCCGGCCCGTCATGGCCAGGAGGCCAGCATAGGCCGCCCTGCCCGGCCCGTCAGGCCCGCCGGGCGTTCAATCCTGGGGAATGCCCGACGCTGTCGCCAATTCGCGCACGGTGCGCGGGGCGAGTTCCCCCGTGACGGGAAGCCGGTGGTCGCGCTCGAAGCGCTCGATGGCCTGCTTCGTCCCCGCGCCGAGCAATCCGTCAGGCTTCACAGGACCATAGTTCAGTTTGTTGAGAGCCCGCTGCGCGTTCGTCACGGCACGGTTCGGTTCCGTGCGGGCGACCTCGGCGCTCCCGCCGGGCTGGCCCTTGAGCACGTCTGCGATGGGATCTCGCGGCAGGGGCGTCGGCGTTGCGGTCCCCGTGGGCGCAACCGGAACAGCCGGTCCCGGGACCAGGGGCGCGCCGGGGCGGATCGGCCGCAAGGCGGTCGCCTGCGAGCCGTCCAGCTGCATGAGTTCCCGGCCGATCAGGTCGGTCGGGCGGGCGGGCGGCAGGGGCGCGGGGCGCAGCACTTCCACGGGAGGGCGGAAGAACGGCGCAGGGTGCGGGCCGCCCTGCATCAGCATGGCGTTGACCGCGATGGCGACGGACAGCGCGGTGCCTGCGGCGCCCACGACGGTGCGCCCGGGATTGCGGAACAGCGCGCGCAGGACGGCCATCCAGCGGGACGGCTTCTCCGCCGGCTTGCGACGGCCCTTGCCCTGCTGCGCGCTCCGGGGCTGGCTCAGGACGAAGTCGTGGTCGGACCGGGCGAGCATTTCAGGCACGACGTTTCACCGCTCTCGAATCGTTGACGGGTGCGCCGCCAGACGTGCCGGGCGACGGCTCCTGCAGGGGGATCGGGACGACGGCGGCGGTGGCAGGCCTTGCCGGCGTGTGCAGCGACAGGCGGACGGTCACCGTGGTGCCGCGCCCCGCATGGCTTTCCACCGAGACTGCGCCGCCATGCAGGCCCACGAGGCCCTTCACCACCGAGAGGCCGAGGCCGGTCCCCTCATATTTCCGCGCATAGGTCGACTGCGCCTGGAAGAACGGCTCGCCCAGGCGCGGCAGGTCCTCCGCGCGGATGCCGATGCCCGTATCCTCCACGATCAGGCGGATGGCGTCGCCGTCGCGCACGACCCGCACCGTCACCGAACCTCCCGCGGGCGTGAACTTCACGCCGTTGGAGAGCAGGTTCAGCAGGATCTGCTTGACCGCGCGCTTGTCGGCCAGCATGGGCGGGAGGCCGGGCTCGACGATGCTGCGCAGCGCCAGGCCGCCCTGCTCGGCCTTCAGCTTCATCATCTCGATCGTGCCCGCGACCACCGATTCGATGGCGAAGGGCTCGGGATCGAGTTGCAGCGTGCCTGCGTCGATGCGCGACACGTCGAGCAGCGTGTTGACGATGTCCAGCAGGTGCTGGCCCGAGAGATGGATGATCCTGGCGTAGTCGCGCCGGCGCTCGTCGTCGGACGGCGTCAGCTTGTCGGAGGACAGCATCTCGGAAAAGCCGATGATCGCGTTCAGCGGCGTGCGCAGCTCGTGGCTGACGGTCGCGAGGAAGCCGCTCTTCATCTCGTTGGCGGAGACCGCCTGGCTCCGGGCGAGTTCCAGCTCGTCCTCGTGGCGGCGCTGTTCGGTGATGTCGCGCAGCACGCAGACGATCTCGTCCGCCTCGTCCCCGAGCTGCACGAGCTGGATCCGCAGGTCGAACCAGCCGAATCGCGGCGATGCCGGGCGCGGCCCGCACCGCTCGTCGGCCGCGTCGGTGTCGATCGCCGCCGCGCACCGCATCCGCACCACGGCCTTGGTGAGCCGCTTGCCGGCGGCCGCGTCGGAGACGGCCTTGAGGAAGGTCGGACGGTCGGCCACATGCACGTGGTCGAACAGGCCCCGTCCGAGCAGGGATTCCGGCGCGACGCCCAGCACCTCGCCGGCGGACGGCCCGACGGAGAGCACCCCGCCCTGCATGTCGTGGCGGGTCACGAGGTCTCCGAAGCCCCTGGCGAGGATCTCGCCCTGCACCGCGAGCTGGCGCTCCCGGTTCTGACGCACGCGCACCTCGCGCAGGGCGAGCGTGCCCAGCCCCAGGGCCATGGCCACGAGCACGCCTTGCTGGATCGCGAAATCGACGCCGGCCCAGTCGCCGCCGCGCAGCCCGGGTAGATCCAGCGCCACGGCGAAGATCAGGACCAGCGGGACCACCGTGCCCAGCGTCGCGGCCGTCAGGAAATCGCGGCGGCCGCCGATCAGCGCGCCCTCCACGATGAGGATGGGAAGGAGCCCCAGCACCGGCGTCCCGAAACCGTCGGTGGAGGCGGCCAGGAACCCCGCCAGCAGGGCCAGGCCGAGGGCCGAAGCCCGGTAAGGTTCATCGAGGCGTCCAGTCCGCGAGCAGACCACGGCGAAAATCGCCTGCGCGGCCAACAGCACGACGGCGACGCTGCAAGTGAAGCCGATCGATCCGTTGGCGGCCAGGAGCAGAGGCACGGCCGCAAGCGCGATCGCGCCGAAGGCGAGACGGGTCGTCACGAACCAGATGTGCCGCGCCAGAGCCTCGCGGCTCAATTCCGCCGAGGGATGGACGAGGCCGACCCATTGCCTCCCGCTGAAAACCATCCGACGCCACTCGTTCACAAGGTCCCTGTGCAGACGCTGGCGCAGACCCCGGTTCCGGAGCCAACGGCCAGCGCTTCACATGCGGGACACCGCACCCGGACCCTTGGGCCCGCCCTCTTTCGATTCCGTGGGCGCAAGGCCCGGCCTCGGGATCGAATGCTGCGAGAATGGCAGTGTCCTGTTAAGCGATGCCTAAGCATGCCTGCCGGGAACCGGCCTTCTTCGGTTTGCCCGCAATCCACGTAGTCGTGGTGAACCGAAGCTTACCGGCGGGCGGTCAGGCCCCGCTCGCGCCGGCGACTTGGCCCGGCGACTTGACCCGGCTTGACCCGCCGTTAAGGCGCTCCCGTCAAAGTGCGCGCGGGACGCCGGCGTCCATGGTGGCGCACAGGCTTTCGGATACAGGTATCGGAATCGATGGGCTTCCTGTTGCGCGCCGCCGCCGTCGTCGGGCTGGTCTACTGGCTGTCGCCGCTCAGCGACACCGCTGGGCCGCCGCTCGCTTCGCAGGCGCAGGACGTCGTGCGCCGCGAGACGGCGAGGGCCATCGACGCCGCGCTGGCGCAGTGCGCAGCCGACCGGCCGGCCTGCCTGGCCCGCGCGGCCGACGCGGCGACGACCGGGGCGACGCGGAAGCCGCCGGATCCCCCTTCTCCCACCGCCCGCAGGATGCCGGAAAAGGAGCGCGTCCCGCGCTGAAGCCCGGTTTCCCCCGCCCGCGCCGCCCTATATGACGATGAGTGGGACCGCTGGACGGTCCTTCTGGAAGGACGGGCGGCCGATGGCAGCTGACATCAACGAGATCATCGAGAACTTCTCGTTCCTGGACGATTGGGATGATCGCTATCGCTACCTCATCGAGCTCGGCAAGATGCTGGACCCGCTTCCCGACAGCGCCCGGACGGAAGAGAACAAGGTGCGTGGCTGCGCCAGCCAAGTCTGGCTGACGAGCAGCGTGCGGCAGGCCGACGGCGAGCCCGTCGTCGATTTCCGCGGCGACAGCGACGCCCACATCGTGCGCGGGCTGGTGGCCCTGACGCTGGCGCTCTTCTCGGGCAAGCCGGCCCGCACGATCCTGGAGACGGACCACGCCAAGGTCTTCGCCGAGCTCGGCCTGTCCGAGCACCTGACGCCGCAGCGCTCGAACGGCGTGCGCTCCATGGTGGAACGCATCAAGGCCCACGCCCGCGCGGCGCTCCAGGCGGCCTGAGGCCTCGGCTTTTTGCACCATGTCCCTGACGCGCGGCTCAGGGCGGCGTCGTTGGCTCCAGCAGGCCCGCGCTCCAGGCCCTGATTCCGGCGGACCGGTCCGGCCCCCGCGCCTCGCGCTCGTAGCCGTAGTGCTCGGCCAGCCGCCCCAGCGCCAGCACCAGCGCCACCTTGGCGGAGCGCGCCGGCCAGCGGCGCTCGCGCTCCACGTCCTCCAGACCCTTCAGGAACCCGCAGACGTCGATGAGCAGGCCGGCCAGTTCGCCCCCCACGGCGCGAGCGGCAAGCGCCACGCGCTGGCGGGCCGCCAGGGCGGCGTCGCTGGCCTCCGCCGGGCCACGCCCGCCCCGGCCCGCGCCGGCCTCGCTCCAGTTGGAGGTGACCCGCGGCAGCATCAGGCCCCGCGTGAGATCGGCGCGGAAACGCTCGCCCGCCACGAAGCTCGCCTCGTCCAGCATCGGGCGGCCGTCCGGCCCGCGCCTGCGCCGCAACCAGGCGAGCGGGCTCTCGGCCTCGTTGCGCGTCACCTTGCGCGGCCTGCCATCCGCGTCGGGGATCAGGACCTGGACGGTCTCCCTGGCCGGCGCGACACGGCCGGCATGGGCGGTGACCTCTTTACGGCGCGGCATCGGGCTCTCTCCTCTCCAGAACATATTTTGATATGTATGTAGGAAAGTTCTCCTGTCAATGCGCGATTGTGCGCCAGGAGGCGCTGAGTCTCCGCAAGGCTTTCACAGACTCGCGAGCACGACGGTCCAAGCGACGCGCAACGAAAAAGCGCCGGAGTGACCCGGCGCTCTTCGATGACCCGTTGCGGCTGAAGCTGCTACTTGCGCTTGCGCCGCTGCTGGCCGAGGCCCATCTGCTTGGCGAGCTGGGACCGGGCCTGCGCATAGTTGGGCGCAACCATGGGATAGTCGGACGGCAAACCCCATTTCTCGCGATATTCCTCGGGCGACATGTTGTACTGCGTCCGCAGGTGCCGCTTGAGGGACTTGAACTTCTTTCCGTCCTCGAGACAAACGATGTAGTCGGGCGTGATCGACCTCTTCACCGAAATCGCGGGCTTCTGAGCCTCCGTCGGCGCTTCTACAGCGCCGGAGGAAACCCGGAGCAACGCATTGTGAATATCGCCGATCAGCGACGGCAAATCGTTTGCCGAGACCGAATTGTTGCTCACATAGGCCGACACGATATCGGCTGCGAGCTCGATGTAACTCGGAGCACTCATCTCTTCACCCATGATCAAAAAAGCCGTCTCCACGTCGAGCCTGGCCGCCTTTATTGGCGACCTTGACCCATTCCCCCGCACCATCCCATTCCCGTCGGCCCAAGATACCGAACACTGGAATAGTGCTGCAACTGAACGACGTCTTGCTGTCGGGCTACCCTGATTTCTTTCTTTCGAAGCAAAACTGTTCACTTGTCTCGACGTTTATGTCACGCCATGAATGAGTGCAATAAAAAATTGCTTACGAAAAAAGCTTTTCTACACGAGGTTGTAGTCGGCTTCAGCACATCATCGACCTGATCCCGCCTTTTTGCCGCGGGCGTGGGTTGCAAGGCGTGCTGCGCTGCAACTTGCACCGCCGATGCAGCGCCCCATATGTCACCTTCCCGTGCGAACTGCAGGAGAGCGGCCGTGAACACTTCACGACAACAACAAAAGATCACGAAAACGGATGCTGAATGGCGCAGGCAGCTCAGCCCGGAGCAGTATCATGTCACCCGCGAGCACGGCACGGAACGCGCCTTCACCGGCCCGGCCTGGGACGAGAAGCGGCCGGGCCTGTACCGTTGCGTATGCTGCGACTCTCCGCTGTTCGCCTCCCAGACGAAGTTCGACTCGGGAACCGGCTGGCCCAGCTTCTTCGCGCCGGTCTCGCAGGCCGCCCTCGAGGAGCGCTCGGACCGCTCATGGTTCATGCGGCGCACCGAGATCCTGTGCGCGGCCTGCGACGCGCATCTCGGCCACGTCTTCAACGACGGACCCCAGCCGACCGGACTGCGCTACTGCATGAACGGGAACGCCCTGCGATTCGCGCCGGGCGAGACCGATCGCTGAAACGCGCCGCTCGCCCGGCGCACCGTTCTGGAACTCCTCATGCCTCTCCCTTCGCCCGCCCCGCCGCCAGTGCCTGAAAAGCGTCCCCGCGAGACTGTCGTGCACGGGGTGACACTGCGCGACGACTTCGCGTGGCTGAAGGCCGACAACTGGCAGGAGGTGCTGCGCGACACCGCCGTGCTGCCCACCGAGATCCGCGGCTTCCTCGAAGCGGAGAACGCCCACGCCGAGGCGCTGTTCGCGCCCCTGGCGGCGCTGCAGGACCAGCTCGTCGCCGAAATGCGGGGCCGCATGAAGGAGGACGATTCCAGCGTCCCGCAGCCGCACGGACCCTTCGCCTACTACACGCGCCATCGCACGGGCGGGCAGCACCCGCTGATCTGCCGGCGGCCGCGCGACGCCGGGGGCGGCGCCGGCGAGACGATCATGCTGGACGGCGACGCGCTGGCCGAAGGGCGGCCCTTCTACACGCTCGGCGGGGCCGAGCACAGCGACGACCACCGTTTGCTCGCCTGGAGCTGCGACGAGGCCGGCTCGGAGTTCTACCGCCTGCGCGTGCGCAACCTCGCCACGCTGCAGGATTTGCCGGATGTCCTCGACGACACCACGGGGGACGCCGTCTGGGACCGCAGAGGCGAAAGTTTCCTCTACGTCGTGGTGGACCGCAATCACCGTCCCCGGCAGGTCAAGCGGCACGTGCTGGGGACCGACACGGCGTCCGACGCGGTGCTCTACGAGGAACAGGAGGACGGCTGGTTCGTCGGCATCGACTCCAGCCGCTCGGGCGACTTCGCCTTCATCACCGTCAGCGACCACGAGACCACCGAGGTCCGCATCCTCGACCGGGCGGATTTCACCAGGCCCGCCCGGCTCGTCAGCGCCCGGCAGGCCGGCCTGCGCTACGAGGTCGAGCATCAGGGCGGCCGCTTCCTGATCCTCACCAACGCCGACGGGGCCGAAGACTTCAAGATCATGGAATCGCCGCTGGACGATCCTGGCCGCGACGCCTGGCGCGATCTCGTGCCCCATCGGCCCGGCCGCATGATCCTCTCCATCATGCCCTTCCGCTCCCATGTCGTGCGCATGGAGCGCGAGGATGCGCATCCCCGCATCGTCATCACCCGCACCAGCGACGGCGAGGAGCACGCAGTGGCTTTCGCCGAGGAGGCCTACTCGCTGCGCGCCGTCGGCGGCTACGAGTACGACACGACGCGGATGCGCTTCGTCTATTCGTCGATGACCACGCCGTCGGAGACCTATGACTACGACATGGCCACGCGCGAGCGCACCCTGCTGAAGCGCCAGCCCGTGCCCTCCGGGCATGACCCCGCCAACTACGTCACGCGCCGGATGTTCGCCACGGCGCCCGACGGCGCCCAGGTGCCTGTCAGCCTGCTCCATCGCCGCGACCTCGCGCGCGACGGCTCCGCCCCGTGCCTGCTCTATGGCTACGGCGCCTATGGGCACGCCATTCCCGCGGCGTTCGACACGCGCTGCCTCTCGCTGGTCGACCGGGGCTTCGTCTACGCCATCGCCCATATCCGCGGCGGCACGGACAAGGGCTGGGGCTGGTACACGGCCGGCAAGCGCGAGCGCAAGGAGAACAGCTTCCACGATTTCATCGCGGCCGGGCGGATGCTGGCCGCCGAGGGCTACACGCGCGAAGGCCGCATCGTCGCCCAGGGCCGCAGCGCGGGCGGCATGCTGATGGGCGCGGTCGCCAACATGGCCCCTGAGCTCTTCTCGGCGATCCTGGCCGAGGTGCCCTTCGTCGACGTGCTCAACACGATGCTGGACGCCAGCCTGCCCCTCACGCCGCCGGAATGGCCGGAGTGGGGAAATCCCATCGAGAGCGAGGCCGATTTTCACCTGATCCGGGGCTATTCCCCGTATGACCAGGTGGGTCCGCACCGCTATCCCGCCATCCTGGCGGTCGGCGGCCTCACAGATCCCCGCGTCACCTACTGGGAGCCGGCCAAGTGGATCGCACGCCTGCGCGCCGAGGCGCAGGGCGGGCCCTTCGTGCTGCGCACGGAGATGGACGCAGGCCATGGCGGCGCGTCCGGCCGGTTCGACCGGCTGAAGGAAGTGGCTCAGTCCTACGCATTCGCCATCGCCATCGGCGCGGGCCTGCCAGCCAATTGAGAGACGCGCCGGAAGGCGGCGTCAGGCGAGGCCGTGTCAGACCTTCTCGGCCTCCGCAGGCGCAGGGGCGTCCGCGGGCGTGACCAGCGCGCCGCCCTTGCCGGTCTCGATGAAGGTTCGCAACTCGTCCATCGAGGCGAAGCGGTAGCGGCCGCCTGTCATGTCGGCTTCGATCGAGCTGTCGGAATACATGAAATAGGTGATGCCGCCGGAGTTGTAGGTGGCCAGCATCGTACGCGGCCCCGTGTCGGGCGGCAGGTCGAACGCGGTTTCGGCCGATGCGCCCTCGGTCCCCGTGGCGGGCGGCCCGGACGGCGCGCCCTCCGCCGGAGCCGTCGACACAGGCTCCACCCGGGAAGGGACCTCGACCGGTTCGCCATGAGGCGCAAGCACGCCGCCCGGCGAATCCGGGCTCGCCTCTCCCCTGCCCGCGCCTCGCGCGCCTTTCAGCATCGCCGCGCTGCCCACGAGGCTCGCCATCGCCTCGGCGGGAATTCCGCTCCCGGCCGGCCTTGCCCGTTCGGGAATGTCGAGCGGCGGGGGCATCACGCCTGGCGGAGGCGCGGAGGGAGAAGAGCCGGCCGTGGCCGCCGGAGCCGAACTGGACGGGGAGCCGTGCGGCGCTTCCCGGGCGGGCTCCGTCGGCTTCGCGGCCTCCGCCTTGGCAGGCGCGGCGGCGAGCGAAGCAGCCGCAGGCGCCGGTGTCGGAGGACTCGGGACGGCAGGACTGGCCGAAGGAGGACTGGCCGAAGGAGGGCTCGCCGAGGAAGGACTCGCCATCGGCGGGCTCGGCATGCTCGCCGCGGGCGGCTGGTGCTGCACGGCCACGGTCACGGGCGGCAGGATCTCTTCCGCCTCCATCAGGCGGCGCATGCGGCGCATCTCGGCGAACACGCAGGTGATGCCGAGCAGCACGAGCCCGGCGCTCGTCATGGTCACGCCCGAGCCGGTCAGCGCCAGCCCGCTCTCGGAGCGGATCATGTCGGCCCCATAGAGCGCCATGGCTCCGCCGCCCAGCGTCAGCATCGCGGAAAGGCAGGCCAGGATCATCACCATGGGAACGCTCGTCGTGCGGCAGGGCCGAAATGGGGTCGCGAGAGTACCGGCATGCTCGGCAACTGCCAACCGCCCGCAGTGGTTGCGATGGGCGCGCTGTCGCTCTTCCCCGTCGAAACGCGATGCAGGGCGGTTGAAGCCGCACCCTGCCCAGCCTACCTTGACCCCATGCAGGATCCCGAGCGGGAGCCGCATCCCGCCCCACGATCGGATTCAGCCGGATCCGCGATCCCAGCACGGCCCAACCGTCGAACGACCCAAGGAGTCTCCCGATGACCTTCTCCCTCCCCGAGCTTCCCTACGCCTACGAGGCGTTGCAGCCCTACATGTCCCGCGAGACGCTCGAGTATCACCACGACAAGCATCACCTCGCCTACGTGAACAACGGCAACAACCTGCTGAAGGGCACGGAGTGGGAGGGCAAGTCGCTCGAGGAGATCGTCAAGGGCTCCTACGGCAAGAACGCCGGCCTCTTCAACAACGCCGGCCAGCACTACAACCACCTGCACTTCTGGAACTGGATGAAGCCCAACGGCGGCGGCGCGATCCCCGGCGAACTCGAGAAGGCGATCGTCGACGGCCTCGGCTCCGTGGACAAGATGAAGGAGGAGTTCATCGCGGCCGGCACCACGCAGTTCGGCTCGGGCTGGGCCTGGCTGGCTGTCAAGGACGGCAAGATCATGGTCGCCAAGACCCCCAACGGCGAAAGCCCGCTGGTGCACGGCGCGACCCCCATCCTCGGCGTCGACGTCTGGGAGCACTCCTACTATATCGACTACCGCAACCGCCGCCCCGACTACCTCAAGGCCTTCGTCGACCACCTCGTGAACTGGGAATACGTCGCCAAGCTCTACAGCCAAGCGAAGTAGGGCGGTTATCGTCTCCCTCACATTCGCCGTGCTTCGAGACGCCCCGGATTGCATCCGGGGCTCCTCAGCATGAGGACCAGGGATGCTCCGGTTTCAAGTCAGGCCATATCTGAGAAGCTCATTGGCGCTTCATCGGAACGACGCACCCCCTCTCCTCATGCTGAGGAGGCCCTTGGGGCCGTCTCGAAGCACCGCCGTTGAATGGCGGTCAATATCCATGGACGGATGCTGGCTCTACATCCTCCAATGCGCCGACGGCCTCTACTACGTCGGAACGACCAGGCGTTCGCCGGAAGAGCGCGAAGGAGAGCACAATCAGGGCCTTGATCCCTTCGCTTGGACGTTTCGCAGACGTCCCGTGACGCTCGTTTTCGCGGAGCACTTTCCCATGATCACCGACGCCATCGACGCGGAGAGACGCGTCAAGGGCTGGCGTCGGGAGAAGAAGGAGGCGCTGATCCGCGGGGAGTACGAGGCTCTCGTGGAGCTCTCGTCGCGCAAGAGCAAACCGCGGTAAACCCCTCCGTTGTACGTGCTTCGAGACGGCCCGGACTTTGTCCGGCCCTCCTCAGCATGAGGACCTTTGATTGCGCCGGACTATACTCGAAAGCCTGCGACCTTCGGTTCTTGCCTGCCGACCAACGCACCAATGCTCCTCATGCTGAGGGAGCACCTTTGGTCCTCATGCTGAGGAGGCCCCGGAGGGGCCGTCTCGAAGCACCGCCCAAAGCAAGGCGCGCGGCCCCTATTCACCTCTCGTCAACCATAAGCCCCTACCCTGCGCTCGATGACGATGCGCAACCCGCTCCCGGCAAGGACCACCGCCTGGCGCGGCGCGCAAGGTCTCGCGGCGCTCGCCTGCGCGGCGCTGGCCGCCTTTACGGAGCCTCCCGTCTCGCCCGAGCACACCCTGCGCTACACCGCAGAGCGCGGCGGCAGCTGCACGCTCATGATCCCCTATTACGGCCCGGAGAACCTCTGGATCGGGCGCTTCTCCGGCCGCAAGCCGCTGGACGTGTCTGCGGAGCGCGTTTTCGACGACAACCGCACTGGCGAGTCCTGTTTTTTCCTGCGGGAGGACTGCGAGCGCTGGGTGACGCGCATTCGCGCCGTCTATTCGCAGGGCGCGGGGTTCGCCTACTGCCAGTTCCTGGGCGCGCGCGAGCCGGTCAGCCGCGGCCGAGGGGTAGTGATAAAGCCTTGAACCCGCCGATCAGCGCCGCGGCGTAGAGCGCCAGCGCGAACAGCGCCAGCGCCGCGAGGTGCGCCTCCGCGCGCAGCATGGGAAGCCCGGACGTCCAGGCCGCGAACAGCGGGCTGGCGACCAGCGCCGCAACTCCCATCAGCAGGGACGCAACGGCGATGAGCGCGATAGTGAGGCGGAGCACCCTGTCGGGCGTCATCCAGCCTCGCCGGGTGGCGAGCAGCACCAGCAGGCCCACGTTCGTCCAGGCGCCGATCGCGGTGGCGAAGGCGAGGCCCGCCGCGCCATGGCTGCGGAACAGCAGCAGCTTCAGGGCGACGTTCACACCGATGCCGCTGAACGAGGCGATGAGGGGCGTCGCGGTGTCCTGGCGCGCGTAGAAGCTCGCGACGGCGGAGCGGATCAGCACCACCGCCGGCAGCCCGACAGCATACGCGGCGAGGACCGCCCCGGCCGAGGCCGCGCTTTCCGCCGTGAACGCGCCGCGCATGAAGAGCGCGCGCATGATCAGCTCGGGAAACAGCAGGAAGGCCACCGCGAACGGCGCGGAGATCGCCAGGGTGAACGCCATGGCCCGGTTCTGCGCAGACTGCGCGCCCGTCATGTCGCCCGCCGCCAGGCGCCGGCTCATGGCGGGCAGCACCACGGTTCCGGCCGCGATCCCGACCACGCCCACCGGGAGCTGGTAGAGCCTGTCCGCGTAATAGAGCGAGGACACCGCGCCGGTGGGCAGCAGCGAGGCGATGATGGTGTCGGCGAAGATGGCGATCTGCACGCCCGCCGAGCCGATCACGGCCGGGCCGAGGATCTTGAAGAAGCGCCGCATGGACTTGTCCATCCGGATCGCCTCGGGGACCGGCATCAGCCCGGCGCGCCTGGCGTCGAAGGCCACCAGCACGAATTCCGCGATCCCGGCCGCGAACACGCCCCAAGCCGCGGCATGGCCGGCGCTCGGGAACAGGTACGCCACCGCCAGCGCCGCGACGATCGCGACATTGAGCAGGATGGGCGCGGCCGCGGCCGCCGCGAACCGCTCGTTGGCGTTGAGGACCCCGGAGACCAGGGTCACCACGGTGACGAACAGCAGGTAGGGAAAAGTGATGCGCGTCAGCGTCACCGCCAGCGCGAACTTCACGGGATCGTCCGTGAACCCCGGGGCCAGCAGCTCCACGAGCTGTGGCATGAAAAGAAGCGCCAGCACCGTGACTGCGCTGAGCGCCAGGAGCAGGATCGTCAGCAGCCGGCCCGCCAGCCGGCGCGCCGCCTCCTGCCCCTCGGTCTCCAGCGCCGCGGCATAGGTGGGCACGAAGGCGGAGTTGAAGGCCCCCTCGCCGAAGATGGCGCGGAAATGGTTGGGCAGGCGCTGGGCCACCACGAAGGCGTCGGCCACGAGGCCGGTCCCCATCACCGCCGCCATGACGATGTCGCGGATGAACCCCGACAGGCGGGAGAGGAGCGTGAACCCGCCGACCGAGAGAATGTGCTTCAGCATGCAGCCTCAGGCTCGGCGACGCTCGGTCCCGAGAGGACGGACGGACTGGGCCACGGTGGGCTCCCCGTCGAAGCCCACCTGGTCGCCGACGATGTAGAGCGGCCTGCGCTTCACCTCGGCGAAGATGCGGCCGATATACTCCCCGATGACGCCGAGCGAAATGAGCTGCACGCCGGAAAAGAACATGACGGAGACCATCAGCGACGCATAGCCCGGCACGTCGACGCCGTTCAGCAGCGTGTCGAGGATGAAGTAACACGCCGTCAGCATGGCGATGGCGGAGATGCTGACCCCCACATAGGTCCACAGCTTCAGCGGCAGGGTCGAAAACGAGGTGATCCCGTCGAAGGCGAAGTGGAACAGCTTGCGCGCGTTGAACTTGGAATGCCCGTGCGCCCGCTCCTCCACCTTGTAGGGCACGCCGATCTGGCTGAAGCCGATCCAGGCATAGAGACCCTTGGAGAACCGGGCGCGCTCGCCCATCGCCCGCAGCGCTTCCACGGCCTTGCGATCGATCAGCCGGAAATCGCCTGCGCCCTCCGGCAGGCGCATTTCGCCGAACATGTCGAACATCTTGTAGAACACGCGGGAGAAGGCGCGGCGCAGCGGCGTGTCCGCCACGCGGTCGGTCCGCTGCGCGTAGACCATCGCGTAGCCCTCGCGCCATTTCTGCACGAAGGTCTCGATCAGCTCCGGAGGATGCTGCAGGTCGGCGTCCATCACCACGACCGCGCTTCCCGCGGCGTGGTCGAGACCGGCCGCAATGGCGATCTCCTTGCCGAAATTGCGGCTGAAGGCGATGGCGCGGGCGCGCGGATCGCGTTCGTTGACGGCCTTGATGCGCGCCAGCGTGTCGTCGCGCGAGCCGTCGTCGATGAACACGATCTCCCAGCTCGCCACGGCGCGCTCCAGCACCGGCGTCAGCCGCGCCACGAGATTGTCGATGTTCGCGCCTTCATTGAAGACGGGGATCACGACGGACAGCTCCGGCGCGTCCGGCAAGCCGTCGCGGCCCAGGGGTCGGGGAAGTTCAGTGACCACGGCGTCCACCACTCTGGCGCTGCTTCGGCGGCGTTCAGCCCGCTCGACTCCGGCAACGCACCAATTATGGCTCAAGAAAGAGCCGAGAATGCGAAAAGACGCAAGGCCCTCGCTCGTGGTACGCAGTTGCGCGAGGCCGTTGCGCCGGTCCAAGGCGGCGGAGCAGAGTGGCCGCCCGTCAGCCGCCTCACTCCACCGGGTTCCATGCTGTTCCGCCCTGACGCCGCCCGCCCCGCCGCCTTCGCCCTGGTCGCCGACGATTTCGGCATGACCGAGGGCGTCAGCCGGGCGATCCTTCAGCTGGTCCGCGAAGGCCGGCTCACCGGCGCGGGCGTCATGGCGAACATGCCCTGGGCGGCTCCCCTCGCCCGCGAGCTCGCGGAAGCCGCAGCCGGCCGCGCCGAGATCGGGCTCCATCTCAACCTCACGCTCGGCAGCCCCATGGGAGACATGCCGGGCCTTGCTGCAGCGGGCGCGCTGCCGGATTTCGGCGCGCTGGCCAAACGCGCGCTCACCGGCGGCTTGTCCGGCGCACCCGCCCAGGCGGAGCTTCGCGCCGAGATCGACCGGCAGATCGAGGCGTTTCGTGCAGCTTTTGGCCGGCTGCCCGACTATGTCGATGGGCACCAGCACGTGCAGGTGCTGCCTGGCGTGCGCAGCGCGCTGCTGGAGGCGATCGGCGACCGGCCGGGCTGGCGGCCCTGGCTGCGCGATTCCGGGGACGGCCTCGGGGCCGTCCTGTCGCGCGGGGTCGCCGTCCAGAAGGCGCTCGTCATCGCCGCCCTGTCGCTGGGCTGGCGGCGGCAGGTGGAGCGTGCGGGCCTCACCTGCAACCGCGGCTTCTCCGGCGTCAGCCCCTTCGATCCGGCCCGCGACTTCGCCGCCGACTTCGCCCGTTTCCTCCTCGCCCCCGGACCCCGCCACCTCGTGATGTGCCACCCCGGCCACATCGACGCCGAGCTGCGCCGGCTCGACCCGGTGGTGGAGACCCGCGAGCAGGAGTTCGCCTTCCTGTCGGGCGATGGCTTCACCCACGCGCTGGCCGACGCGCACCTCGCGCTAACGCCGCTTGGCGAGATCTCATAACCTCTGTGGTCATCCCCGGCGGCGCGCAGCGCCGGGAAGGGGATCCAGCTGATTGGGTACGATAAGCGGAGCGCAGGACCCGCAACATGAAAATCCTGCTCGCCCAGTCTCCTGGGTCCCCTTCCCCTGCGGCGCTTCGCGCCTCCGGCCGGGGATGACCCTACTCCGCCAGCGCCGCCAGGATCCTCGCCCAGGAGCGCGTGCCCTTGTGGAAGCTCTGCAGGTCGTACTTCTCGTTGGGCGAGTGCACGCGGTCGTCGTCCAGGCCGAAGCCGACGAGGAGCGTGTCGAGCCCGAGCGTACGCTTGAAGTCGCCCACGATGGGGATCGAGCCGCCCGAGCCCATCGTGACGGGCGCCCTGCCCCATTCCTCCGCCAGCGCGGTCTGGGCGCGGGTCAGGTCGGGCATGTCGAAAGGCAGTTGCAGGGCGCGGGACGCCTTCTGGCGGATGAACTCGACCGAGCAGTCGGCGGGAATGCGCGCTCTCACGAACGCTTCCAGCGCCTGGCTGATCTTCAGCGGGTCCTGGTCGCCCACCAGCCGGAAGGAGATCTTCGCCATGGCCTGCGCGGCGATCACCGTCTTGGTGCCCTCCCCGGTGTAGCCGCCCTCGATGCCGCAGACGTCGCAGGTGGGGCGGGACTGGATCTGCTCGATGAGCATGCGGTCCTTCTCGCCGGCGGGGATGCGCAGGCCGACCTGGCCCAGGAAGTCCTCCGGCGTCAGGCCCAGCGCGCGCCACTGCTCCTTCACCTGGGTCGGCGGTTCATGCACGCCGTCGTAGAAGCCGGGCAGCGTCACGCGCCCGTCCGCGTCGTGCAGGTCGGCGATGATGCGCGCCAGCACGCGGATCGGGTTCTGCGCCGCGCCGCCGAACAGGCCGGAATGCAGGTCCCGGTCGGCGCAATGCACGATGATCTCCTCATAGACCATGCCGCGCAGCGCCGAGGTGATGGCGGGCGTGTCCCGATCCCACATGCCGGTGTCGCAGACCAGCGCCACGTCCGCCTCGAGTTCGTCCTGGTGCCCTTCCACGAAGGCCGGCAGGTTCTTCGAGCCGTTCTCCTCCTCGCCTTCCACCAGCATCGTGATGCCGACGGGCAGCGAGCCGGTGACGGCCTTCCAGGCGCGGCAGGCCTCGATGAAGGTCATCACCTGTCCCTTGTCGTCGCAGGCCCCCCTGGCGACGATCTGCTTGCGCCCGTCCGGCGCGGTCTCGATGCGCGGCTCGAAAGGCGGGCTGCGCCATTGCGGCAGCGGATCGACGGGCTGCACGTCGTAATGGCCGTAGAACAGCACGTGCCGGGGCGACGCGCCCTCCGCCCGGCCCGTCACCACGGGGTGCCCGGCCGTCGGCCGCAACCGCGCGCCGAAGCCGAGCCCGGTGAGATCGGCCGCCAGCCACTCCGCGGCACGCCGGCACTCGGCGGCGTAGGCGCTGTCGGTCGAGATGGAGGGAATGCGCAGGAATGCGAAAAGCCGTTCCAGGGACGCATCGAGATCGCTGTCGATATGGGACAGAACGGCGTCGAGCTGCGACATGGGAGCGTCTCCTGCGGGGAAACGCGAGGCTAGGGGCGGCGAAGGCGCTTCGCAAGTTGGGAGCGCTGCGCCGGGCGCGCCTCAGGACATCACGCATGGTCCCGTCAGGCGGAACCCTTGTCGGACGCGCGGCGCAACAGGACGGACAGGTTGTCCGCCCGCCCTTCGCTCTCCAGCCATGTCTTCCACATCGCGTCGATGCCGGCGTTCAGCGGAGGCAGCGCCGTATCTCCCTGGCCGCGGCCGTCGCACAGCCACCGCATGGCGTTGCCCAGCCCGTAGCGGTGCGTGAACCGGAGCTCCAGGCAATCCAGTCCAGCGGCTGCGGCGGTCTTCACGAGGCTGTCCCCATCGAACGCCCAGCGATGGTGCTGCCGGTAGAATTGGAAGGGAAACGTCTCCGGCAGGAGGCTCATGAGGATGTCGTTGCGGTTGGGCGTGGACACGAAGGCGACGCCGTCGGGCGACAGCAGGGACGCTATCTCCTGCAGGAACCGCCGGGGGTCCTCGACGTGCTCGATCACCTGCACCGCGAACGCGACGTCCACCCTGCCGAAATGGCGGGCCGACGCTTCCCGGCTGTTCGGGAACCAGCGGTAGCCCCGGGATTGGAGTGCGGATCCGAACGCTGCATCCGGCTCGATCGCAATGATTTCGCCGGCCACGCCCCTGACGTGGTCGAGCAGGGATCCTCCGCCGCAGCCCACGTCGGCCACGACCTTGCCGCGCAGGGACCGCGGTCCAAAAGCTTCCAGGGTGTGGCGCACGAGATGATCGTGCTGGCGGTGATAGTCTTCGAGGTCGTGGTTCTGGTCCAGATTACGCCGGTATTGACCGGCCTCGTAGTCGCTCGCCGCGATGCAGGCCGATTCGGCGAGACGCTCGACGCCGCAGCCGTCGCAGCGTGCGACAGTCGCCTTCAACGTCGCCCGTCCCCGCACTGGGCCGTGGTAGACGGCGCGCCAAACGTCGGAACCGCAGATGGGACAAGGGGGAAAGGCAGTGGCGTCGAGCTTTTGCATCGCGCTGCAGTAGGCGCGTCGCGACCGCTCATCAAGCTCTGGCTTGACGGTTTGTAAATGTCATTGGTCTAAGGGCCGCGTTGTTCAGCAGCCTCTGCGAGGTTGCGGGGACTTGCCACGAGCTTCACGCGACCTTGAGCACGCTCTTCACGCGCGCCTGCAGCGCATTGGGCTCGACGGGCTTCAGGATGAAGGCGTCGACGCCGGCCGTCTTGGCCTGGCGCACGGTGTCTGACGACGTCTCGCTGGTCGCCATGATCACGGGGGTGGAGCGCAGGACGGGGTGCGAGCGGATGGCCTTCAGCAGGCCGAGGCCGGAGATTCCGCCCATGTGCAGGTCGGTGATGATGAGGTCGTAGCGCACCTGGGTGAGCTTCTTGATCGCTTCCTCGCCGGATTCCGCGCCGTCGACCGTCTCCATTCCCATCTGGAGAAGCGCAAAGCGCACCAGGCCGCGCATACTCTTCTGGTCGTCGACGACCAGCACCTTCTTGGACTTCAAGTCAGCCATGGGAGGCTCCTGTCATGCGGGACGGACGGCTGATGGAGCCGTCGCGGGTCGTGCGGCCCGAGGGGGCGAGGGAGGCGAGGACGCCGTCGGCGATGCGGTCCAGCGGCATCACCTGCATGACGGCGCCGATCTGTGCGGCCACCTTGGGCATGCCGTAGACGATGCAGCTCGCCTCGTCCTGGGCGATGGTGTGCGCACCGGCCTGCCGCATGGCGAGCAGGCCGTCCGCGCCGTCGCGGCCCATGCCGGTCAGGATCACGGCGGTCGCCTTGCGGCCGGCCTGCTTGGCGGCCGAATGGAACAGCACGTCGATCGACGGCTTGTGGCCGGAGACCGAATCCCCATCGCTGATGACGGCCGTGTAGTGGCCGGCCTTCAGCGCCACGCGCAGGTGCGAGCCGCCGGGAGCCACCCAGACCGAGCCGGGCGTGAGCCGCTGGCCGTCGCGCGCTTCCGCCGAGGGCAGGCCCGTGGTCTGCGCCAGCCGCGCCGCGAGACGCCCGGTGAAGGTGGGGGGCATGTGCTGGACGACGACGATCGGCACATGCGCGTGCCGCAGCCCCGAGACCACCTTGCATACGGCGGGAACCCCGCCCGTGGAGGCGCCGATGCACACGATCGCCTCGGCGTCGACGGCGCCCGCGTTCAGCGCCCGCGCCACCGGCGTGGCCGGGACGGCGGCAGACGGCGAGGCGTGGGACGAAGCGACCGGGATCCGCGCCCGCTGGTTGCTCTGCGCCGCGTGGATGAGCCCCGCCGCCGTATCGGCGATGAAGCGATCGATCTCGTTGGGGTGCGCGTCCGGCTTCTGGATCACGTCCACCGCGCCGGCTTCCAGGGCGGCGATCGTCAGGTCCGCCGCGGCGGAGGTGTGGCCGGAGACGACGAGAACCGGAACCGGCCGCACGGCGTGCAGCTTCTTCAGGAAGTCGATGCCGTTCATGCCGGGCAGTTCGATGTCGAGCGAGACGACGTCGACATGGCACTCGGCGTGGCGGAGGACTTCCCACGCCGCTTCCGCGCTCTCGGCGGAGCCGGCGAGGGTCAGTCCCTCGGTCTCCTCCACGATCGCTCCGATCAGGCGGCGGATGGTGCGGCTGTCGTCGACGACGAAGACGCGGTAGGGGCGGGTGGGCGTGCGCTGCAGCGGCATCAGAAGAACTCCACGTCGCCGCCCGCGGGGGCGACCTTGGCGATCTTGCGCCTGTATTTTTCCTCGTCCTTCGTCACGGTCGCCGCGCTGCTGCGGTCGAGTTCCTGGACGAAGGCCTTGCCCGTGGCGGGATGGAAGCGGAGCCGGCGCGGCGCGGTGCCGCCGACGGAGCGCGCCACGATGGGGAAGCCCTCGTTCTTGAGGAACTTCTCGACGAAGTTGATGTTCTGCTCGCCGATCTTCAGCATGGTGCTGCCGCCGAGCACGCGCGCGCCGCCGAAGATCTTGAACTCGATCCGGCCGCGCTGGCCGCCCTTGCGGTAGATCGTGTTGAGCAGCTGCTCCATCGCATAGTCACCGAAGCGCATCGCCTCGTCGGACCCTTTCAGGTCCTGGTCGCTGGAGGGCAGCAGGAAGTGGTTCAGCCCGCCCACCCCTGTCACCGTGTCGCGCGCGCAGGCCGCGACGCAGGAGCCGAGCAGCGTCACGACGGTTTCGTCGGGGTTGGTGGTGACATACTGGTCGCCGGGCGCGACGGAGACGAAGGTGGCGCCGCTCGCATCCTGGAAGGACCGGCGGCCGGGCGGTGGCCCCTGCTGGGCGGTGGGAAGAGCCATCACCGCCTCCGATAGATGGTCCGGCCGATGAGATCGAAGGCCGGATGCGGAGGGGAAAGCGACTCGGAGTGGCCGAGATACAGCCAGCCGCCGGGCCTGAGAATGTCGACGCAACGGTCGACGATGCTCTTCTTGGTGGGCGCGTCGAAATAGATCATGACATTTCTGCAAAGAATGGCGTCGAACGGACCCTTCATAGGCCAGGGCGTGACGAGGTTCAGCTGCTTGAAACTCAGCAGTTTGCGCAGGGGCGCTCCCATGCGGACGAGATCGCCGCCCGCCGGCTCGGCCATCAGCAGCGGCCGCAGGTCGGCAGGCGCGCGTTCAACGATTTCGCGCGGGTACTCGGCCTTCTCGGCCTTGTTCAGCACATCGGTGTCGATGTCGGTGGCGAGGATCTTGACGTCGAGCCCTCGGGTCGCCGCGACCGAGTGCACCGTGCCGGCGATGGAGTAGGGTTCCTCCCCCGTCGATGAGGCCGCGCACCAGATCCGGATGCGGCCGGAGCCGCGCTGGGCATGCTCGACCGTCTCGGCCAGCCCCTCGCTCTTGAGGTGGTCGAAATGGTGGCGTTCGCGGAAGAACGCCGTGTGGTTCGTGGTCAGCACGTTGAGGAGTTGCGGCAGCTCGCGATCGGCCTGGGGCCCGCGCAGCAGGTCGCAGTAGTCCGCCACGGTGCGAAGGTTGAGCGCGCGCAACCGGCGCATCAGCCGTCCCCGGATCATGGCGGACTTGTGAGCCCGGATGATGATGCCGGCCTGCTCCTTGGCGATGGAGGCGATCAGCTCGAAATCGCGCGGCGAGATCGCGAAGTCGCCGTCCTCCAGCGCCGAGACCGGGGGCGCGAAGGCGTTGGGCTTGGATGCGGGGCGCACGCTCATCTCAGCACGCTCCCGGGAGGCGCGCCTTGGTGGCCAGCTTTGCTTTCCTGCGCGCCATCATCGTTCTTCCGTCGCCTTCGTTTGCTGACGCCGGCCAGAGCGCCGATCGCCCGTCTCTGCGGTCAGTGGATCGTGGACGCGGCTTCCCGCACGATGGCCTGAAGGTCGAGCAGCGCCACGACGGCCTCGCCCTTCACGACCAGCCCGTTCAGCACCGCGTCGCCCTCGCCCGCCACGTCCGGCGCGTCGCGCAGGTCCTGCGGCGTCACGTCGACGATGTCGGAGACGGCGTCGACGAGGATCCCGGCGAAACGCTCGCCGAGGTCGACCACGATGACCACCGAGGAGCGGGAGATGCTCGCCGGGCCGAGACCCAGCCGGCGGCGCAGGTCGTAGACCGCGATGATGGCGCCGCGCAGGTTGATCACGCCGAGCACGTGGCCGGCCGCGTTCGGCAGCGGGGTCGCGGGCTGCCAGCCCTTGATCTCGCGAACGGTGCCGACGTCCACCCCGAAGGAACGGTCGTCGATGCGGAAGGTGACGATCTGGTGCGAGCCGCCGCCGGCGGCGATGGCGTTCTGAAGGCTCATGATGCGGCTCCGGAGGCTGTGGTGGTCGGGGCCTCGGTCAGGGCCTGGCGACGAACGGGATGGGAAAGACCGGGAAGGGCGTCGACGTCGAGAATGAGGGCCACGAGGCCGTCGCCCAGGATGGTGGCGGCGGACACGCCCTCGACGCGGCGGAAGGAGGCTTCGAGGTTCTTCACCACCACCTGTTGTTGGCCGACGATCTCGTCGACCGCGATGGCGAGGCGGGGCACGCTCTCGGTCTCGACGATCACCACGTTGGGCTCGGTGCCGATGGCGCGGATGCCCAGGAGCTCGCGCAGCTTCAGGAGCGGCGCGATCTCGCCGCGCAACTGCAGGATCTGGCGGTTGCCCGGCAGCGTCTCGACCGTCTTGGGGTCGAGCTGCATCGTCTCGACGATGTTGGAGAGCGGGAACACGAAGCGCTCCGTGCCGGCCCGCACGATCATGCCGTCGAGCACCGCCAGCGTGAGCGGCAGGCCCAGCGTGAAGCGGCAGCCGCGGCCGGGCGTGGATTCCACCGTGATGCGGCCGCCGAGGGCTTCCACATTCGAGCGGACCACGTCCATGCCGACTCCGCGACCGGAGACGTCCGTCACCGCAGCGGCGGTGGACAGGCCGGGGTGGAAGATCAGGTTGTCGGCTTCCTCCGGCGTCGGCTCGTGATGCTCGGCGATCATGCCGCGCGACCGCGCCTTGGCGATCAGCCGCTCGCGGTTGATGCCGCGCCCGTCGTCGGAGACGCAGATCAGGATGCGCGAGCCGCGATGCTCGGCGGAGACGCGGATGGTGCCCTCGGGCGACTTGCCGGCGGCTATGCGTTCTTCCGGCGTCTCCAGCCCATGGTCCATCGAGTTGCGGATCATGTGGATCAGCGGATCGGCGAGTTCTTCCACGATGGTCTTGTCGACCTCGGTGTCCTCGCCGGCCAGCACCAGGTGCGCCTTCTTGCCGAGCGAGCGCTCGAGTTCGCGAACGAGGCGCGGCAGGCGCTGGAAGACGACCTTCACCGGCTGCGCGCGGACAGCCATGACGTTGTCCTGCAGCTCGCGGGTCTGGCGGCCCAGCGAGAACAGCGCGTCCACGAACGCCGCGGCCTCACGCTTGGGCAGCACGGTGGCGCGCTCGGAGAGCATGGACTGCGTGATGACGATCTCGCCGACCAGGTTCATCAGCCGGTCGATGCGGTCGAGGTCGACGCGGATCGTGCCGCCGCCGACGCGCCGCTGGGCGATGGGGGCCAGGGGCGATATCGCCCCCTGCCCGCCGATCGCGGCGGCCGGCTCGGACGCTTCGGCGACCGGTTGGTCCGGCGTCTCCGCCACGGCCTTCATCGCCTCGGCGGCCGCTGCGGGCGCAGCGTGGGCAGCCTGGGAGGGTTGGCCTGCCGACACGGCCTGGGCCAGTGAGAGCTTCGGCTTCGCCGCCGCGGCGGCGGGGGCCGGCGCGTCCTCGCGCACGCTGAACTCGTCGTCGGACAGGAACGTCTCCAGCGTGTCCACGATGGGCTCGAGCTGCGAGGCGGTCTGGAGCGTGATGTTCCACACGAGGTGGCAATCGAAGGCGTCGAGCTGCGCCAGCGGCGGCACGGCGGAGGTGTCGCAGACGATCTCCGCTTCGCCGAGCGACTTCAGGGCGTCGAACACCATGTGAGGGTCTAGCGCGCGGCGGAACATGTCGCGGTCCGGGGTGATCCGGATCTCGACCTTGCGCGCGCCGACGACCGGCTCGCTGGCGGGCTCGCTCTCGGCGACGGCCTGCGCCGGGATGTCATAGCCGAAGTCAGCCGCGAATTCGGGCGGAATGCCCGGCGGCAGGCCGGGGATGGACGGCGCCGCGGCGGGTTCGTCGAGGGAGATCTCGCTGCCCGCGGGCTTGAGGGCCGTCGGCTTGCCGCCGGAAAGCGCTTCGAGCGCGGCGACCAGGGAGGGGTCGACTTTGACGGAGCCTCCGTCCCGGGCTGCGGCGATCAGGGCGCCGAGGACGTCGCCAGCCTGGAGCAGCGTATCGACCGGCGTGTCGGCCACCGCGAGGCGGCCGGAGCGCAGCGCATCGAGGCAGGCCTCGAAGAGGTGGGCGAACTCGACCAGGTCCGCCATGCCAAAGGCGCCGGCGCCGCCCTTGACGGAGTGGACCGCGCGAAACGCCCCATTGATGTCTTCGGTGGAGGCCCTGCCCTCGCCCAGCGCGGCGAGATGGCCTTCGAGCATTCCAATGAATTCTTCGCACTCGTCGAAGTAGATGTTGCGGATTTCAGCAAGCGCGTCCATGGCGATGAGACCTGGCAACCGATGTGAGGAAATGCGTCGTTCCGCCCGGGACAATCCCGGACGCCATGGCTCAGCGCTGGAAGCGGCCCAGCATGTCGAGAAGCTTCTGCGGATCGAACGGCTTCACCATCCACGCCGTCGCGCCGGCCTTGCGGCCCTCCGCCTTCAATTCGGCGGCGCTCTCGGTGGTCAGGATGATGATCGGCACCTTGGAGCCGTCATGGCGCTGGCGCAGAGCCCTGGTGAACTCGATGCCGTCCAGCACCGGCATGTTGAGGTCGGTGATGACGACGTCAGGCTGGGATTCGGTGAAGCGGGTCAGGCCCTCTTCGCCGTTCTCGGCCTCGAAAACGTCATGCTGCGCCTGGCGCAGGGTCCGGCACAGGAGCTCACGCAGCGTCCTGGTATCGTCGATTGCGAGAATACGCACGTGTCACTCCATCGAAATCGTCATCAGGTCAGCAAACAGGCCAAAGGTCTGGAACGCGTCGACCAGCTGTGGCGTGGGGCTGACAAGGGTGAAACCAACATCGGCGGCGTTGGCCGACCGGCCGGCCGCCACAATGAGCTGAGCGAGCGCCGGAGACAGCGTCAGCGTCGCGCCCGCGTCGAGACGGATCGCCTCACCCGAGGAAACGGCCTCGCGCAACTTGCCGCAGAGGTCGAAAACCTCGTCGCGGCCGGGATCAGGAGAAAGGGATAGGTCCAAGGCAATCGCCCCCGCACAACATCATGCCGGGAGCATAGGGAGCAGGTGTTAATAACTGATGGTTGTAACGAAGAGCCGATGCAATCTTATCAATTGGCAACTATGAGTGAGCAGGCGCTGCCACACCCTCCCCTTGAGGGGGAGGGTCGCCGCACAGCGGCGGGGTGGGGTGACGCCGGGCATGGAGCACCTCGCCAAGTAGGTGTGCCGAGCGGAGCCGTCACCCCCTCCCGGCCCGCTCCGCAGGCCGACCTCCCCCCTCAAGGGGGAGGTGAAGAAAGAGGATTTCGCCCGAATGCGCGGTTCCTGCCCCATGGGGAGGGAGTCACGGCGTTGTCCGCCGCCCCTGCCGACTGCCTACTGCCCACCGCCACTGCCCGCCCTACTTCAGGCTCCCCAGCACCCCCCGCATGATGGCGCGGCCGATCTGGGTGCCCACCGTCCGGGCGGCGGACGCCGCCGCGTTGTTGATGACGCGCTCCGTGGTGGTCATCCGTCCGCGCGGCCCGGAGCCGCCGCCCCCCAGGCTGCCGATCAGGCCGCCCAGAATGCTGCCGAAGCCGCCCGAGGACGGCGTCGGCGCAGCCGCCTGTCCGCCCTGCTGTCCCGGCGCGCCGGCCTGCTGCGCCGGCGCGGCGAGCTGGCGCCGCTTGGTCAGCATCTCGTAGGCGCTGTCGTTGTCGACGGTCTCCTCGTACTTCCCGCGCATCGGGCTGGCGGCGATGATGGCGGCGCGCTCCTCCGGGGTCACCGGTCCCACCCGCCCGGACGGCGGGCGGATGAGGGTCCGCGTCACCATCTCGGGCACGCCCTTGCCCTCCAGCATCGAGACGAGCGCCTCGCCGACGCCGAGCTGCGTGATGGCGTCCTCAGTCTTGAACTTGGGATTCTGCCGGAAGGTCGTCGCCGCCGCCTTGACCGCCCGCTGGTCGCGCGGGGTGAAGGCCCGCAGCGCGTGCTGCACGCGGTTGCCGAGCTGCGAGAGCACGGTGTCGGGCACGTCGAGCGGGTTCTGCGTGACGAAGAAGATGCCGACGCCCTTGGAGCGGATGAGCCGCACCACCTGCTCGACCGCTTCGAGAAGCGCCTTGGGCGCGTTGGCGAACAGCAGGTGCGCCTCGTCGAAGAAGAACACCAGCTTCGGCTTGTCGGGGTCGCCGACCTCAGGCAGCTTCTCGAACAGCTCCGAGAGCATCCACAGCAGGAAGGTGGCGTAGAGCCTGGGGCTTGCCATCAGCTTGTCGGCGGCCAGCACGTTGATGACGCCCCGCCCGTCGCGGTCGATCCGGATGAAGTCCTCGATCTGCAGCGCCGGCTCGGCGAAGAACTTGGTCGCGCCCTGGTTCTCCAGCACCAGAAGCTGCCGCAGGATGGAGCCCACCGTCGCGTCCGCCACGTTGCCGTACTGCGTCGCGAAGGGCTTGAGCCCGTCATCCTTGGTGAGCTCGCTGAGCAGCAGGCGCAGGTCCTTGATGTCGATGAGCGGCAGGTGCTGCTCGTCGGCGATCCGGAAGGCGATGTTGAGCACGCCCTCCTGCGTATCGTTCAGCTCCAGCAGGCGCGACATCAGGAGCGGTCCCATCTCCAGCACGGTCGCGCGGATGGGATGGCCCTGCTCCCCGAACAGGTCCCAGAAGGTCACGGGGAATTCGTCGGGCTGGTACTCGATGCCCATGTCCTTGGCGCGCTTGACGAAGGCGTCCTTGGCGGTGCCCATCATCGCCACGCCGGAAAGATCGCCCTTCACGTCGGCCGCGAACACCGGCACGCCGGCATTGGACAGCCCTTCCGCCAGCACCTGCAGCGTCACCGTCTTGCCTGTGCCCGTCGCGCCGGTCACCAGGCCGTGGCGGTTGGCCAGCCGCAGAAGCAGCATTTCCGGCTTCTCGCCCTGTCCGATCAGAATTCCATCGTCCGCCATGTCGGGTCCATTCATGCGCTGGTGCAGAGTCTTGCGGGCAAAACCTGAAGTGCGGGATGCCGGCCCGTCCGGCTACGACCATACCGCGCAAGAGTGCGGCTTTCAAAGCACGCTGCCCAGGCCGAATCGATCCGGCTGCTTTTCTACAAGTCAAGCCCGTGGACGATGGGCTTTACGTTCTGTTAACCATAAAAGCCGGATCTCCCCCGCATCGAATGGACCCTCTATGGAAGAACTCGTCACCCGTATCGCCGCGGCCACCGGCCTCGATGTCGACACTGCCCGCAAGGCGGCCTCCATCGTGCTCGCCTTTCTCGCCAAGGAGGCTCCGGCCGACGTCATGGCGGCTCTCTTCGCCGCCGTGCCGGGCACCGCCGAAGCCGCCGCTTCTCCGGACGCCGCCGAGGGCGGTGGGCTGCTCGGCGGCCTCGCCGGCATGATGGGCGGGGGCGGCGTCATGGCCCTTGCCGGCCAGCTCAACTCGGCCGGCGTGCCGATGGGCGACCTCGCCGCGCTCGGGAAGGAGTTCTTCGCCTTCGGCCGGGAGAAAGCGGGGGAAGACACGGTCGGCGCGATCGTCGGGGCCGTTCCGGGACTTGGCCAGTTTGTCTGAGCTCATTGCATGGCCCGCGCCCGGATCGAGCTGGGGTAACGGGACGGGCGTTCCATTCGATGACGGGTCCGGGTTCACTCTCCCGGGCCTCTAGCAAAAGTCGACTTGCGTTTGGGGACTGACGCTCAGGCAGATGATCGCCCGTCGATGGCGGCGCTGCCGAAAGGGAGGGGCGACGTGTCGAACTACAGCATCGCGACGATCGAGGGGATCGGTCCGGCCTATGCCCAGAAGCTGAAGGCCAAGGGCGTGCGCACCACGAGCACGCTCCTCGCCCGGGGCCGGGACGCCAGGGGCCGCAAGGAATTGGCCGCCGCCGTCGGCATCGACGAGAGCCTGATCCTGAAATGGGCCAACCTTGCCGATCTCATGCGCATCAAGGGCGTGGGCGAGGAATATTCCGAACTGCTCGAAGCCGCGGGCGTGGACACGGTCAAGGCGCTCCGCAACCGCAACGTCGGCAACCTCACCCGCGCGCTGACCGAGGCCAACGCCAAGCGCAGGATGGTCCGCCTTCTGCCCAGCGAGAAAGCCGTCGCGCGCTGGGTCGCCGAGGCCAAGACCCTCCCGCCGGTTCTGACGTACTGAACGCGGCGCAGCTTCGGCGGCCCAGCTTTACTTGCATCCCGAGAGCTGCCGCGCGCAGGCCTTGGCCACCCAGCCCGGCCCGAACTCCGTCTCGGCCTCCACCCAGGCGCCCTGGCACGACATCAGCCGCTTCACGGCGACCCCGTCCGGCGTGATGGGAAAGCCGCCGCGCGTACCGGACAACGCCGCCTTCTTCGGCGCGTCGGCGCGCGGCGCGGTCCGCAGCACGTCGGAGCCCAGCGTCGCCTTCACCATCGGGGCGGGCACCCAGCCGGCGCCGCTGAAGACGGGCCGCCCGGTGTTGCCACCCTGCGGGTAGGCCTCGTCGGGGAAAGCCGCCTCCGAGATGCGGAACCAGCCGTCCTTATAGCCGGTGACGTTCACGATCACCGCGAACTCGTCGACGCCGATGGTTTTGGGCGGCGGCAGCCGCGCCAGCGCGGGCGACGAGGGATCCGGGTTGACGCGCACCGGCAGGCCCGCGGGGTCGGGATCGTTGGACCAGCCGCGGAAGCTGCACGTCACGGCCGGGCCGGTGACGATCTTCATCGACAGCGGCTCGGCCCGCGGCGGCGAGAACTTGAGCGACCACAGCGCCGCGACGCCCGCCAGCCCCGCCACGCCGGCGACCCCGAGCACGAACGCCCGCCCCCGGGCGCGCGTGCGCCCTCGTTTCCTGCCCGCCATGCTTGTCCCCCGTCAGCCGAACGGAGGGTGGCGCATTCGGGGCTCATCGTGCAAGGTCCGCGCTCATCAGCCCGTTGAAGATGGACCCGAGCATGGCGGAGCCGACAGCCCCGGCGCATCCCAGCAGCCTCGATTTCGCCACCCCGGAATTCCCTTCACCGACCCGGGAGCAATGGCTGAAGCTGGTCGAGGGCGTGCTCAAGGGAGCCCCCTTCGACAAGGCGCTCGTCGGCGCTACGGCGGACGGCCTGCGGATCGAGCCGCTCTATCCCAAGGCAGAGCACCCCTCCCCGGTCCTCGGCCGCGCGCCCGGCAAGCCGTGGACGGTGATGCAGCGCGTCGACAACCCCGAAACCGAAGCCGCGCATGCGCAGGCCCTGGACGATCTCCAGAACGGGGCCGACGGCCTGCAGCTCGTCTTCGCCGGCTCGCACGGCGCGCACGGGTTCGGCCTGCGCGACGGCGCGGGAGCCACGCTGGACGCGGTGCTCTCGGGCGTCATGCTGGACGCGGGCGTCCGGATCGAGCTCGATCTCTCCTTCGCGTGCAAGGATGCGGCGGAAAACCTCGTCGAGCGCATCGTCGGCGAGGGCATTCCGCCCTCTTCAGTCGACATCGCCTTCGGCTACGATCCGCTGGGCCAGATCGCCGCGATGGGCGGCGGGCCAGTCGGCTGGGATACGCTGGCCCCGATGTTCGCTGGGCTCGCCGGCTCGATCGCAGCCAAGGGCTTCACCTCGCCCATCGGTTCGGCCGATGGCCGGCTGGTTCATGCCGCCGGCGGCTCGGAAGCGCAGGAGCTCGCCTGGACGCTCGCCAGCGCCCTCGCCTACTGGCGCGCGCTGGAGGCGGCGGGGATCGATCCGGACCAGGGCCGGCGGATGATCGGCTTCCGCCTCGCCGCCGACGCCGACCAGTTCCTCACCATCGCCAAGTTCCGTGCGCTGCGCCTGCTCTGGGCGCGCGTCGAGGAAGCCGCCGGACTAGCGCCCCAGCCTATCCGGCTCCACGCCGAGACGGCATGGCGCATGATGAGCCGGCGGGATCCCTGGGTGAACCTGCTGCGCACCACGATGGCGGTGTTCTCGGCGGGCGTGGGCGGGGCGGACAGCATCGCCGTCCTGCCGCTGACCCAGGCCATCGGCCTGCCGGACGCATTCGCCCGCCGTCTCGCCCGCAACACGCAGCTTGTCCTCCTGGAGGAGGCGAACCTCGCCCGCGTCGGCGATCCCGCCGCAGGCTCCGGCGGCCTCGAAGCCCTGACGGAGGAGCTTGCCGGCGCCGCCTGGGCGAAGCTGCAGCAGTTCGAAGCCAAGGGCGGGGCCTACGCCGCGCTCGCCGACGGTTCCTTCCAGGCCGAGGTCGCCGCCACGCGCGCCGCCCGCGACAAGGCGCTCGCCCGCCGCAAGGACAAATTGACCGGCGTCAGCGAATTCCCCGACCTCGCGGAGAAACCGGTCTCGGTGCTGGCGTCCCTCCCCGCGCTCCCTCAGGCTACGGCCGCATGGCCGTCTCCGGTGGCTCCCCTGCCGCCCCACCGGCTGGCCGAGCCCTTCGAGGACCTGCGCGACACGGCCGAAGCCGCCCCCGGCGGCCCTCCCTCGATCTTCCTCGCGACGCTCGGCCCTGTCGCCGCCTTCACCGCCCGCGCGGCTTTCGCCCGGAACCTGTTCGAGGCGGGCGGAATTCTTGCCCCCGTGGGCGACGGCTGGGCCGCCGGAGACGGCACGGACGTGCCGGCGCTGGTGACTGCCTTCAAGGCGTCGGGCGCAAGGCTCGCCTGCCTCTGCTCGTCGGACGAGGCGTACGCCCGGGATGCGGCGGCGGCCGCCCGGACGCTGAAACAGGCGGGCGCGGCCGCGGTCTGGCTCGCCGGCAAACCCGCGGATGAGCCCGCGCTGCGCGCCGCTGGCGTGGACGGATTCATCTTCGCCGGCTGCGACGTGCTGGCCGCCTTGAGGCAGGCTCACGGGCAATTGGGGCTGAACGCGTAGAGGCCCGGAAGGCCCTCGGCCACACGGGCAACGGCTTTGCGCCGCCGCCTGGGGCCGTCGAAGTGCTCCGTTCGACGGATGGGCAATCGCGGCGGATGACGGTAGATTTCCGGCCGATGAGCCGACCGAGGAGACGGGCCATGGCGCGCATTCCCGACTTCGCCGAGATGCCCTGGCAAGGTCCGTCCGCCGCGCCCTCTCCCTCGGGGGACGCCGAGCCTTGGCTGACGCCCGAAGGCATTCCAGTGAAGTCGCTCTATGGCGAGGAGGACCGCGCGGGCCTCGGCTTCGTCGATGGCTTGCCCGGCCTGCCGCCCTATGTGCGCGGCCCCTACCCCACCATGTACGTCAACCAGCCCTGGACGATCCGGCAATATGCCGGCTTCTCCACGGCGGAGGATTCCAACGCCTTCTACCGCCGCAACCTCGCGGCCGGGCAGAAGGGTCTGTCGGTCGCCTTCGATCTCGCCACCCATCGGGGCTATGACAGCGACCATCCCCGCGTGGCCGGCGACGTCGGCATGGCCGGCGTGGCGATCGATTCGATCTACGACATGCGCACGCTGTTCTCGGGCATCCCGCTCGACCAGATGAGCGTGTCGATGACCATGAACGGCGCGGTGCTTCCCGTGCTGGCGCTGTTTATCGTGGCGGCCGAGGAGCAGGGCGTGCCGCCCGAAAAGCTGTCGGGGACCATCCAGAACGACATCCTCAAGGAGTTCATGGTCCGCAACACCTACATCTACCCGCCCGGCCCCTCCATGCGGATCATCTCCGACATCTTTTCCTTCACCTCGCAGAAGATGCCGAAGTTCAACTCCATCTCGATTTCCGGCTACCACATGCAGGAGGCGGGAGCGACGCAGGACCTGGAGCTCGCCTACACGCTGGCCGACGGCGTCGAATACATCAGGGCGGGCATCGCGGCCGGTCTCGACGTCGACCGCTTCGCGCCGCGCCTCTCCTTCTTCTGGGCGATCGGCATGAACTTCTTCATGGAGGTCGCCAAGCTGCGCGCTGCGCGCCTGCTCTGGGCGAGGCTCGTGAAGCAGTTCGACCCCAAAAGCGAGAAGTCCCTGCCGGTGCGGACGCATTCGCAGACATCCGGCTGGTCGCTCACGGCGCAGGACGTGTTCAACAACGTCGTCCGCACGCAGATCGAGGCCATGGCCGCGACGCAGGGGCACACCCAGTCGCTCCACACCAACGCGCTCGACGAGGCGCTCGCCCTGCCCACGGATTTCTCCGCCCGAATCGCCCGCAACACGCAGCTCTTCCTGCAGCAGGAGAGCGGCACGACGCGCATCATCGACCCCTGGGGCGGTTCGTTCTATGTCGAGCGGCTGACGGCGGAGCTCGCCGCCAAGGCCTGGGCGCACATCGAGGAGATTGAGGCGCTCGGCGGCATGGCCAAGGCGATCGAGGCCGGCATCCCGAAGCTGCGCATCGAGGAGGCCGCGGCCAAGACGCAGGCCCGCATCGACAGCGGCCACCAGACTGTCGTCGGCGTCAACAAGTACAAGCCCAGCGACGAGCGCCCCATCGACGTGCTCAAGGTGGACAATTCCGCCGTCCGCGCCCAGCAGCTCGAGAAGCTGGCCCGCCTCAAGGCCGAGAGGGATCCGGCCGCCGTGCAGGCCGCGCTGAAAGCGCTCGCGGATGGCGCGCGGGGCGATGGCAACCTGCTGGCGCTCGCCATCGACGCGGCGCGGGCGAAGGCGACGGTCGGGGAGATCTCCCTGGCGCTCGAGAACGTCTTCAACCGCCACCGCGCCGAGATCCGTTCGCTTTCCGGCGTCTACAAGCGGGAGGCGGGCGACCACCCGGCCGTGCAGCGCGTGGCGATCCTGGTGCAGGCCTTCGAGGAGAACGACGGCCGCAAGCCGAAGATGCTGGTCGCCAAGCTGGGCCAGGACGGCCACGACCGCGGCCAGAAGGTGATCGCCTCGGCGTTTTCCGACCTCGGCTTCGAGGTCGAGATCGGGCCCCTCTTCGCCACCCCCGCCGAAGCAGCCGAGCAGGCCATAGCGGCCAACGTGCACATCGTCGGCGTGTCCTCGCTGGCGGCCGGCCACCTCACGCTGGTTCCCGAGCTGCGCAAGGCGCTGGAAGCTGCGGGACGCCCGGACATCATGATCGTCGTCGGCGGCGTGATCCCTCCGGCAGACGTCCAGACGCTTCTCGACGAGGGCGCGGCGGCGGTCTTCCCGCCGGGAACCGTGATCCCGGAAGCGGCGCAGGCGCTGCTGGACACGCTCAGCCAGCGCCTTGGCTACGCCCAGAGGCGGCCGGCTGCGGAGTAGCATTCCAGCTCTGGACGAATGCCGCTAGAGGTCCCCGAGCCTGAGCGATAGCGCCGGCAAAGCGGGATGCACCAGTTCGTCGGACCAGGCGTGCTCTGAAATGGCTTCCCAGTGTCCCTCGCCGCGCGGACTGGCGTGAACAATGATCCTTTCAGCCGGCACGTCGAAGATCCAAAGGACTGGCAGCAGAGCCTTGGCGTAAAGGCTCGCCTTGAGGCCACGATCCAGCGACAGCGAGGTGACCGACACTTCGATTGCCAGGAGAACGTCCGAAGCCTCGACGAGCGCGGATGCGACACCGCGTCGATAGACGCAAAGGTCGGGCTCGACGATCGTCTTGTCCGAGAGCTTCACAGACGTCTCGAAGCCGATCAGCAAATGGGCAGGGCAGGCCTTGGCCAACGCCATGCCCACCAGGGATTTCACGTGCTCATGCGGCGCATACTTCGGTCCCATGGGGACAATCTCCCCATCGATGAGTTCAAAATTCTCGTCCGCGGCAATGACTCCGGACTTCTGCATCAAAAGAACCTCGTCCACCGTGAAGACCCGGCGGGAAAACCCCTCTGCAGCACGAGTACCAAAGGACGGCATGAACGATCCTCGCTCTCTTCCAAATTGAGCATAGCGCGAACCGAAGTTTCAGTCAGGCTCCGTCGCACCTATCCTATCACCCACATTTCGCCACTGTTTCCCGGCTCATCCCTCGCATGCGCCGCCTGAAACGCTCCATGACCATCATTCTCTTCGTCTTCTTCGCTCCCCTCGCCGTTCATGCCGCCTGGTGGCTCAGCCGGGATCGCCCGGGGAGCTGGTCCTCCGCCAACTGGAGCAGCGCGGGGATCTTGCGCCCTGCGACGGACAATCCCGATGCTGTGGTGCGCATCATGGCGGGCCGCGTCGGCCGCTGGCGGGGCATCTTCGCCCACCACACCTGGGTGGTGGTGAAGGAAAAGGGCGCCTCCCGCTACACGCGGTTCGACGTGGTCGGATGGGGCCGTCCCGTGCGCACGGACAACTGGGCGGCGGACGGGCGCTGGTTCGGGCAGGTGCCCGAAGTCGTCGCCGCCATCGACGGGCTGGCCGCCGAGGCGCTCATCCCGAGGATCCGCGCGGCGGTGGCCTCGTATCCCTACGGCGATCTCGGGGGCTACCAGGCCTGGCCGGGCCCGAACTCAAACACCTTCGTCACCCACGTGCTCGCCGCGATCCCGGAGGCCGGCATCGCCCTGCCCCCGACGGCGCTCGGCAAGGACTATCGGGCGGACGGCCTCTTCGCCGGCCTCACGCCATCGCGCACGGGCGTACAGGTGGCGCTGCATGGCCTGGTGGGCGTCAGTTTCGGCTGGATCGAGGGGGTGGAGGTGAACCTGCTCGGCCTCGTCGCCGGGCTCGACGTGCGCCGCCCGGCGCTCAAGCTGCCGGGCTTCGGCCGCATCGGCCTGCCCAGCGCACCCGTGATCGGGACGGCGACCGCCGGCCCGGGTCCCGCCGGCGGTTCCGGACCCTAGTTCGCCGGAGCCGTCGTCACGTCCGGCAGAGGCTGCGCCGACACCGAGCCCGGCGGGGGCGGAGGCGGACGGTTGGCGACCTCGACGGCCACAGGATCCACGAAAGACTGCGCCTGCCCCTCCGGCTTGTCCTCCTTGCGAGGCTCGGCGAGCTGCGCGCCGATGCTCTTCACCACGCTGGGGGCCTCGGCGAAGGTGCCGTGGCGGAAGAAGTCGCTGCCGGAACTCTTGGTGAGGTCGTAGACGCGCACGTTCAGGCCGAGCAGTTCGTCGAGATGCTTCGTGTTGTTGAGGTCGAGCGCGCCCAGCCGCATCCGGTCCCCCGCGAGGGTGCGCGACACCGACAAGGCCCTGTCGTCCGAAGCGGCGAACACGGAGACGTGGGCCGTCTTGCCGACCCGCGCCATCTGCCCCCTGAACACGTCGAGGTCGATGTCCGGCGCCGCCAGCATGACCTCGCCGATGTGGCCGTCGAGATCTCCCTTGCCGGCGATTCCCGCCTGGCGAAGCGCCTCCATGGCGAGCCACGTCCCCATGCTGTGCGCCAGGATGTGCACCCGGCCGACGCCCGGCGTCGCCGCCAAGTCTTCCAGCAGCTTCTCCAGCGGATCACGGGAGGCGGTGGCGCTCTCCTTGTCCGAGCCATAGGCGAGGATCTGGTTGCGCGAGGGCCAGGTGAACAGCACCGGCACGCCGGTGAAGCCGCCGTCCGTGACGATCTGGGCGAGCCTGAACCGCGCCTCGTCGTAGTTCACGTTGAAGCCATGCACGAAGACGAGCACGTCCCTGCTCGCCCCGACGCGGCCGGACACCTGCGTCGCGATCTCCTGCTGGAACGTCGCGGGATCCAGCTTGCGCTCGCCCACGACGACGAAGTGGCGGTTGCGGCTCTCTGAGCTGATGCTGGGCCGCTCGATCACGCCGGGCTCATGCCCGGGGGGAATGCTGACGCCGGTCAGATAGAGCTTGGCGCTGGATGCGGCCTCGCCGGTCTCCGTGTCCTTGCGCGACTTGCGCGTGGAGGCCACGAACATCTGCACGACGCGGTTCTGCGGCGTCGAGGCCTGCGCCGAAGAAAGAAAGCTCGTGGAGCCCGTCACGCTGTCCATGGCCGATGAGCAGCCCGAGAGCGCGAAGCCGGCGGCGACGAGCACGCCGGCCATGCAGGACAGGCGAACCCGCCTCTCCGAAGCAAACGAAACGCAATGAACCAAGACCAAAAGCCCCCGACTGCGACGCGAAACAAATTCGGCGAAAAACGTGCCGCTCGATGAACCAGAGACGGCCGCCCGCCTTGTCCGCGAGGGTCAAGGCTGTGGCAGCCGATCATGTCCCAATTGGGACCGGCGCTCGCCGTTCGCCCGCCGCCTACTGCGGCAGGGGCAGCGGCGGCGCTTCGCCCTGGAGCGCCTTGACCGGGGCGGCCACGACGCCGCCCGCAACGCTGCCCACGGTCGAGCCGAGCGATGAGCCGACGACGATGAGGCTTTCGCCCAGCGTCGCGCCACGTGTCTTGATGCCGTTGTCGTCCGCGAGACGGTTGCCGATCAGCTTCACGACGTCCGGGGACGCTGCGAACTTGCCGTGGTTCAGGCTGTCCGACGTCTTGATGTCCGAGAGATCGAAGACGGTGATGTTGGCCGCCTCGAGCCGCTTCGCCATCTCGGGATCCTGCACCGTGAACGCCCCGGCGCGGTCCGTGCTCTGCCAGACGAATTTAGAGAAGGCGAGCGCCTTGTCGTCCTTGGAGACGAAGATGGTGATCGGGATGCGCTCGGGAACGATGACGGCCAGCTGCCGGCGGAAGACGTCGATGTCGATGTCGGGCGCAGCCAGCATGACCTGGTCGAGCTTGCCGTTGAACCGGCCATTGCCCCTGATCACGGCCTGCCTCAGCGTCTCCACGAACAGGAAGTTGCCCATGCTGTGGGCGAGCACGTCGAATTTGCGGGCGCCCGACTTGGTGGCGATCTCCGTCAGGGTGCGCTCGAGGTCGTCCCGGGAGAACACGGCGCTCTCACGGTCGTAGGGGTAGGCCAGCAACTCGCCCTTGGACGGCCAGGTGAACAGCACAGGCACGCCCTGGAAACCGGAGTCGTGGACGATCTGCGCGAGTCGGTACACGGCGTCCTCGAACCGCGTGTTGTAGCCGTGTATGAACACGAGCACGTCGCGCTGTCCGGGAGGCTTCTTCGCCAACGCCTTGCGCATTTCGTCGACGAACGCGCTGTCGGTGAGGAAATCACGGTCCGCGGTGACGAAGTTGGTCTGCGGGTCCCCCGGCGTCCGGGACGGCCACTCGATTTCCCCGGACTTGTGGTTGGGCGGCACCGACACGACGACCTTGGCGTGATCGACGGTCTTGGACCGGTCCCCCCCGAACATGCGCTGCGGCTCGACCGATTCCCGCGCTCGGGTCGTCGCGACGAAGATGGAGATCGGCTTGGCGCCCGGCGGCAGGGCGACGGGGTCCAGCACCCCCTTGGGAGGCCCGCTGGAACAGCCGGCCAGCGCCACGCCGAACACGGCGGCCACGAACCAGCGACGCAACCCAACACCCACCATGGACCCACCGTCTCCACGCCCCCGCCTGCCGGCAGAGGCCGATATTTTGCAGCCCGGGACCATGCCACAATCAAGCAGCGTCGTCGCGATCAAGCTTTCCCGGCGGCAACCGTGACGCGAGCAGGTCGCATTTTCGCAACAGCCCCGCGGGAGCGCCGCGGCGCGGGAAAATGGTCTTGCAACCCGACGCCTACTGCGCGAGCGGCCCCGTCGTCCTGATGGTGCCGACCTTCGTCCCGTTCCAGTTCGTGAGCTCGACCGGACCGCGCGCCTTCAGGGCCGCCTTCGCCTCACCCTCGAGCTTCAGGAAGCGCTGCAGCAGCGCAGCGGTCATCGCCTCGGCCGCGCGCGATGCGCCGTCGTCCGCCTTCACGGCGATGCCGAGGCCAAGCTCGGGCAGCGCGGCGCAGAACACGCCCTCGGCGCCGGTCTTGGTGAAGGCCCGCTCGCCCAGCGCCTTCATCACGTCGGTGTCGAACTTTCCGGTGCCCCCCACCATCCAGGGCTGCGCGGCGACCGCCGCGCGGATGCGCGCCGCTGCGGCCCGCCTGGCCTCGCCGAGACCATGGCCCGTGCCGAAGCGGGCGAAGCCGTGCGCCAGCCCGGTGAGCGGAATGGCGTAGGTGGGAATGGCGCAGCCATCGACGCCCCGGTCCTCGGGTCCGAGGCGGGTCCCGGTCATGCTTTCCAGCGCCGCCTTCACCTCCCGCTGCACGGCGTGCTCGGGCTGCACGTACCCCGCCGGATCCTCGCCGATCGCGCAGGACAGGCAGACGAAGCCGGCGTGCTTGCCCGAGCAGTTGTTGTGCAGGGCCGAGGGCTCGCCGCCGCTCCTGGCGAGCTCACGCAGGGCCGTCAGGCCCAGCGGCCAATGGACGCCGCATTCCAGGGCTCCCGCGTCCCGGCCGGCCTTGGCCAGCATCCCCGCGGCGGTCTCGACATGTCCGGGCTCGCCCGCATGGGAGGCGCAGGCCAGCGCAATCTCGGCGTCGCTGAAGGCGAAGCGATCGGCGGCTCCGCTTTCGATCAGGGGCAGAGCCTGGAAGGCCTTCACGGCGGACCGGGGATAGACCGGCAGGTCGACGTCGCCAAAGGCCAGCACGATTCCCCCGTCGGCGTCCACGACGGCGCCCGCGCCGCGATGACGGGACTCCACGCGCTGTCCGCGTGTGACTTCGACCACAACAGGGTTGCTCATGGGAATCCTCGACCGGAAAGCAGCGACCCGACTCGGGCGGCAAGGCGCAAACTGCGCGGCGGATGACCGGGGGTCAACGCCCCTCGCGAGGAGGAAGCGGCCGGGCGCGCAGGTTGTCAGCCCCCGCTTTACAGGCTATTTCCGCCGCATGAAGAACCCGATCCTCGTCACAGGCGCTGCCGGCTTCATCGGATTTCACCTGGCCGACCACCTGCTCCGCGAGGGGAGAGACGTCGTCGGGTTCGACAACGTGAACGACTACTACGACCCGGCGCTGAAGCGTGCGCGCCTCGCCATCCTGTCCGGCCGGCCCGGCTTCAGTTTCGTCGAAGGCGCGCTGCAGGACCGGCAGGCGGTGGACTCGCTCTTCGATCTCTACCCGATCCGGCATGTGGTTCATCTCGCGGCCCAGGCGGGGGTCCGCTACTCGGCCGTGAACCCCTACGCGTACGGGGAGTCCAACCTCACTGGCTTCCTGAACATGCTGGAGGCGTGCCGGCGCGCGGGAGTGGACCACCTGCTCTTCGCCTCGTCGTCGTCGGTCTATGGCGGCAACACGAAGATGCCGTTCTCCGTGGACCAGAACGTCGATCATCCGCTGTCGCTCTACGCCGCCACCAAGAAGGCCAACGAGCTGATGGCCCACAGCTACGCCCACACCTATGGGCTTCCTGTCACGGGCCTGCGCTTCTTCACCGTGTACGGTCCCTGGGGACGCCCGGACATGGCGATGTGGATCTTCACCAAAGCCATCCTCGAGGGAAAGCCGATCACCCTCTTCAACCACGGCAGCATGCGGCGCGACTTCACCTATGTCGACGACATCGTCGAGTCGCTGGCGAGGCTGATCGCCAAGCCGCCCTCGGGCGATCCCGACTGGTCGGGCGACGTTCCCGATCCTTCGACGAGCCGTGCGCCTTACCGGATCTACAACATCGGCAACAACAACCCGGTCGAGCTGCGTCATCTGGTGGCCACGCTGGAATCCTGCCTTGGGCGCAAGGCCGACCAGAAGCTCGCGCCGATGGTCGTGGGCGACGTGCCGGCCACCTACGCCGATGTCGCCGATCTCGCGGCGGAGATCGGCTTCAAGCCATCGACGCCCATCGAAACCGGCGTCGCCCGCTTCGTCTCGTGGTACCGCGATTACCACAAACTCTGATCTGGCCTGACCTGAGGGCCTGTACCCCTTATAGTTGTACCAACCTCATCATCTGCCCGAAGCGACGGGCATAGCGACAGGACGGCGCAATGCACATTACAATGATCGGCTCTGGCTACGTGGGACTGGTGTCCGGAACGTGTTTCGCGGACTTCGGACACGACGTCATGTGCGTCGACACCGACCAGACCAAGATCGCGGCGCTGCGGCGCGGCGAGATGCCGATTTACGAGCCTGGACTGAAGGAACTCGTCGACAAGAACGCCCGCGAGGGCCGCCTCACCTTCACGACCGACATCCATGAGGGGCTCGCCCGGGCCGAGGCCGTGTTCATCGCGGTGGGCACCCCCTCGCGCCGTGGCGATGGTCACGCCGACCTCTCCTATGTCTACGCCGTGGCCAGGGAGATCGCGCATGCGAGCCCGGGTCCGCTGATCGTCGTCACGAAATCCACCGTCCCCGTCGGCACGGGAGACGAGGTGGAGCGGATCCTGCGGGAGACCCGGCCGGACGGCGACTATGCCGTCGTCTCCAACCCGGAATTCCTGCGCGAAGGCGCGGCCATCTCCGATTTCAAGCGGCCCGACCGCATCGTCGTCGGCACCACGGACGCCCGCGCCCGCGAAGTGATGACCGAGATCTACCGGCCGCTCTTCCTCAACCAGCCGCCGATCCACTTCACCGACCGCCGCACGTCGGAGCTCATCAAATACGCCGCGAACGCGTTCCTGGCGCTCAAGATCACCTTCATTAACGAGATCGCGGACCTCTGCGAGGCGGTGGGCGGCAACGTCCAGGAGGTCGCGCGCGGGATCGGGGCGGACAATCGCATCGGCGGGAAGTTCCTGCATGCAGGCCCCGGCTATGGCGGCTCCTGCTTCCCCAAGGACACCCAGGCCCTGGCCAAAACCGCGCAGGACGCGGGGACGCCCCTGCGCATCATCGAGACGGTGGTCGCCGTCAACGACACGCGCAAGCGCGCCATGGCCCGCAAGATCGTCGCCGCCTGCGGCGGCTCGGTGCGTGGAAAGACGATCGCGATGCTCGGCCTCGCCTTCAAGCCGAACACCGACGACATGCGCGACGCCCCCTCCCTCGCTATCGCGACCGCGCTGCACGATGCGGGCGCCGTGGTGCGCGCCTATGATCCGCAGGGCATGGGACACGCCAAGTCCATGCTGCCCGACGTCGTCTTCGCCGAAAACGCCTATGCCTGCGTCGAGGGAGCGGACGCCCTCGTGATCGTCACCGAATGGGACGAGTTCCGCGCCCTCGATCTCGACCGCGTGCGCCGATCGCTGAAAGAACCGATCCTGATCGACCTGCGCAACATCTACCGGCCCGAAGACATCCGGAGGCGCGGCTTCACCTATGTGAGCGTCGGGCGCGAGTGATCAGGAGCCGTTAACCGGCTCGGTGCGATAAGGGTCGAATTGATTTTTGTCTGTATAGGCGCGCACGCGAATTGAGGCGCGCGCCGTACGGGCTATATTCGGCCCAGGCTATGTTCGGACCAGGTCATGTTCGGCTCTGGTCACGTTCGGCCCCATCGAGTTCGGTCCCAAAAGATGCGGATGGTGAAGCCTCAGTCCTGGAGCGGGCGGCGAGTCCTGGTCACCGGCCACACCGGTTTCAAGGGCTCGTGGCTGTCGCTCTGGCTGCAGGCCATGGGCGCCGACGTCACCGGCATGGCCCTGCCCCCCGAGACCTCGCCGAATCTCTTCGACGTCGCCGGGGTGGCGAACGGCATGAACAGCCGCATCGTCGACATCCGCGACGCCCGCGCGCTGGACGAGGCCGTGGGCATGGCGAGGCCCGAGGTCGTGTTCCATCTCGCCGCGCAACCGCTCGTGCGGCTCTCCTACCAGGATCCCCTGCAGACCTTCGCAACGAACGTCATGGGGACCGCCAATCTGCTCGACGCCCTGCGGCGGCATGGCGGGGCGAAGGCCGTCGTCATCGTCACCACGGACAAGTGCTACGAGAACCGTGAATGGCTCTGGCCCTACCGCGAGAGCGACGCGCTGGGCGGCTATGATCCCTACAGCAGCAGCAAGGCCTGCGCCGAACTGGTGGCGGCGAGCTTCCGGCAGTCGTTCTTCCCCGAGAAGACCTACCCGGTCCACGGGACCGCGATCGCTACGGCCCGGGCCGGCAACGTGATCGGCGGAGGGGACCGGTCCGCCGATCGCCTGATTCCCGACATTGTCCGGGCGTTCGAGGAGGGCCGGCCGGTGCGGCTCAGGAACCCTTCCTCGATCCGCCCCTGGCAGCACGTGCTCGATCCGCTCGGCGGCTATCTGCTGCTGGCGGCAAGCCTGCTGGAGAACGGCATGCGGGACGCGGAAGCCTTCAACTTCGGCCCGCGCGGGACCGATACGCTCGCGGTCCGCGAGATCGTCGAGACCGCGGCGAAGCTCTGGCCCGGCGACGTCCGCTGGGAGGCCGACGACGGCCCGCATCCGCACGAAGCCAACCTGCTGCGCCTCGATTCCAGCAAGGCCCACGCCCGGCTCGGATGGCAACCCCGGCTCTCCGTCGGCGAGGCCGTCGAATGGTCGGTCTCCTGGTATGCGGCGGCCGCGCAGGGCGCCGACATGCGCAAGCTGACGCTGGACCAGATCGCGCGCTACGGCTCGCAGCCAGGCGTCGCGTGAGCGGGCGCCGCGCCCGGCGTTCCCAAAGGCCGCGGCGCCGGAGCAGGGCGTCATGACCCGCGTTCTCGTGGCGGGCGGCGGCGGCTTTCTCGGCCGACACGCCCTGCCCTTTCTCACGGCCGCCGGATGCGAGGTTCACGTCGCGTCTCGCCGCCCCGCCCCGGCGAACGGCGTGCGCAGCCACGCGGTGGACCTGCTCGCGCCGGGCGCGCCGGAGCGCCTGATCGCCGACGTCGGTCCGCAGATCGTCCTGCACGCCGCCTGGACCGTGGAGCACGGGCGGTTCTGGACCGCGCCCGACAATCTCGACTGGGTGGCGGCGACCCTCCGGCTCGCCCGCGCGGCGTCGGACGCCGGCGTCGCCCGCTTCGTGGGCGTGGGCACCTGCGTCGAATACGATTGGGACCACGCGCCCGGACAGCCCCGGCGAGAGACCGACCCGCTCGGCCCCCGGCAGCTCTATGGTGAGGCCAAGGCGGCAACCTTCAGGCTTCTCGCCCGCGCGTTCGACGACGCGGCCATGCAGTTCGCCTGGGGCAGGATCTTCCACCCCTTTGGCGTCGGGGAGCCGGCCGGCAAGCTGGTGTCCTCCCTCGTCTCCGCCCTGCGGCGCGGCGAGACGGTCGAGGTCCGGAGCGGTCCCCTCGTGCGCGACTTCATCGCCGCCGAGGACGCCGGGCGCGCGCTGGCCGCGCTGGCGCTCTCCCCCGTGGCCGGGGCCGTCAACATCGCCAGCGGGCAAGCCGTCAGCATCCGCGATCTCGCCGGGCAAGTCCTTGCGCTCTGTCCCGGGGACGGCCGCGTCGTTTTCCGCGACGCCCCCCAGGGGGCCGAGCCCGCCGTGATGTCGGCCGACGTGTCGCGCCTGCGGCACGAGGTCGGGCTCGCCGCGCCTGCGCCGCTGCACGTCCGCCTCGCCCAATTCATCGCGGAGCCGGTCCAGTGATCCCCACCAGCGCCGGGCGACGGCGTGGTCCCGCGTGTCAGAAACAGCTCACGAAAGGTCTCCGGCGATGAAGTGCGTCATTCTCGCAGGGGGCCTCGGCACGAGGATCGCGGAGGAGTCGGTCGTCAGGCCGAAGCCGATGGTCGAGATCGGCGACCGGCCGATCCTGTGGCACATCATGAAGTTCTACACGTCCCACGGCGTTACGGACTTCATCGTCTGCCTCGGCTACAAGGGCTACGTGATCAAGGAGTATTTCGCGAACTACTACCTGCACAGCGCCGACGTGACCTTCGACCTGAGCACCAACACCATCGAGTACCACGAGGTGCGCCAGGAGCCCTGGCGCATCACGCTGGTCGACACCGGCGAGAAGACGATGACAGGCGGGCGCATCCGGCGCATCCGCCCCTTCCTCACCCCGGGCGAGCCGTTCTGCATGACCTATGGCGACGGCCTGTCGGACATCGACATCACCGCCGAGATCGCCTTCCACAGGCAGCATGGCCGCAAGGCCACCGTCGCCTGCGTGCGTCCCCCCGCCCGCTTCGGCCGCATCGCCATGGACGGCGCGATGATCACCGCGTTCGAGGAAAAGCCACAGACCGAGAGCGGCCTGATCAATGGCGGCTTTTTCGTCCTCGACCCCGCGGTGATCGACGAGATCGAGGGCGACGCGACGACCTGGGAGCGCGAGCCCATGGAGCGCCTCGCCGCTTCGGGCCAGCTCGCGGCCTGGCAGCACGCGGGGTTCTGGCAGCCCATGGACACGCTGCGGGATCGGCAGTCCCTGTCCGCCCTGTGGGAGAGCGGGCAGGCGCCCTGGAAGACCTGGTGAACCGCAGGCATTGGCCGGACGGTGACGCGCGGCCTCAGCCGGCGACCTTGGCGACCGCTTCGCTGCTCGCCTTTGCCGGCATGGCCCGGGGATACGCCTCTCTTCCCGCCGGCTTGGCCGCCCTGCTCGCCGCCACGGGCGCGAGAAGGCCGAGCGCGAACCAGAAGTAGCGCTGGTAGAAGAAGTCGTGCACCAACCCGCCGACCAGGAACACCCCGAGGAGCAGCAGGAAGGCCCAGGCCTCGCGGTTCTCGCGCGTGCGTCCCGTCCCCTTCCAACCCAGCGCGCCGAGAAGCGCGAAGGCCCCCGCGACGATGGCGGTCCCGAAGACGCCCGTTTCGGCGAGCAGCCAGACAGGCACGCAATGGATCACCAGCGCCTTCATGCCCTGGCTCAGCCGCTCATGCATGAACCCGCCGATGCCGCTTCCCAGGAACGGGAAAGCCCCCCAGAGCTTGAGGCCGTCGCGCACGGATTCCAGCCGCTCTGAATCGGAGGCGGGCCGGACGATCATCTCCACCGCCGTCTGGTCGAACGCGCTCGCCCGGCTGCTGATCACGAGGCCCAGGCCGTCGACCAGTGGCGGCAGGAACTTCAGGGCCAGGCCGACGGCGACGCCGGCCGCCAGCACGGGCAGGCGCCGCGGGCCCAGGAGCGCCACCGAGGCCAGAAGCAGACCCACGAGAATTCCGAGCCCCGACCGCGACTCGGTGAGCACCACCGCCGGGATGAGGAGCACGGGTCCCCAGTTTACGATCCGCGCCAGGGGATCGCTGGCGTTTTGGTCGAAGGCGACGATCCACAACACGAGGCAGACGAGGATCTGAAACGCGAAGGCGTTGGGGTCGTTGACGAACCCGCTGACGGCGAACTGGCGCAGCGGCACGGCGATGTCCGGCCCGAACGCCTTGGCGACGGTGAGGGTCAGCGTGACGCAGCACACCAGCATGACGGCCACGAGCGCGGACCGGATGACGAGTCGTCTCGCTTCGGGCCGCGCCGCGTCGAAGACGATCCCGAACAGCGCGTAGGAGATGATCACCAGCCATCCAACGCCGCGGCTGATCAAGGACCAGGTCTCGACGCCGTGCCGGAGCAGCCCGACCAGCAGCCCGAACCCGATGACGGCGGAAATCAAAGCCAGCGCCGTGAGGTAAGTGCGCCGCTGCTCGAGCAGGTCGATCCAGAGCTTGCGGCCCCCGAAGCCGGCCAGCGAAAGCACGGCGAACAGGTCCGCGAAGTTGACGCTGGTCACCTGGCCGACCAGCGGCACCCGCATCTGGAACAGAATCAGGAGCGAGATGGCCGAGCCCATCAACATCAGGAGAGCCGACTCGAAGTTCACCGGAATCGGTTTGCTGTCGCGCTGGGGGCCGGGGCGCTGGGACACCCCGAGCACGTTCGCGGCGATGGCGCACAGGCCCACGAGCGTCAGCGACAGCAGCCCGATGGTGAGGCCCACGGAGACGGCGACATGCTGGTCGACCCCGACCATGCCCAGGACCGGGATCGCGCCAAGCTCTCGCAATCCCCACCCGCCGAAGCTGATGGGGAGCGCCGACACGAACATGACGATGGACAGGGCGGCGAGCACCGGCGCTTCCGGCGGAACTTCGGAGAGCGACCGCAACGCCATGTAGAACGCCGCCAGCATCACCGCGTGGGCGAGGAGCGTGGTGGCGAGCGCAGCCAGCAGGGCCTTCCCGCTGAAGACCGTCGCGATGACCCGCGCGTCCGCCAGGATCTCGCGACGGCGGATCATCACGTAGGCGGCTGAGACAGCGAAGAAGAAGAGCGTGAAGAGAAGGGCGTAAAGCCCCTCGTTGCCCTCCGAAAAATCAAGCCGCCGGCCCCCGTAGATGTAGAGCAGGCTGGGCGCCACGAACAACAGCAGCGAGCCCAGCGCGATCAGGCGCTCCGCGACGCTGACGAGCGTCACGGCCGACCGCATCACGCCGACCTGCGAGAGCGCCAGCGACCGTCCGAACGCCTGGCCGACCACGCTGAAGATGAACAGGCTGCCGACCTGGCCGAACAAGAAGGCCGAGATGAGCGTCCGGAGCGTGGCGTCGGGCGCATAGGTCCGCGTCATGATGACGAACCGGACAAAGCCAAGAACCAGATTGACGATGAGTAAAAAGAAGCTCAACGCGATCAGCGGCAAGGCCGCGCTCGTCAACACCTCCCAAAGGGCACCGAAATCGATCAATGCAGCGAGCGCGATGAGCGCAGCCACAGAAATCAGACTGGCGATCAACTTCATGCAGCAGCCTTGTGCTCCCGGACGCCGGGCGACCGGTGAGACACTTGGCAAGACTTTGACGAACTATCAACCTTTGATTGCAATTCACCGCTGCAATACCTGAGCGGGTACGAAGCGGCGCAGTCATAGCTCCGGTGCCCCGGGAAAGGCCAAGCTCGCGCCAGGATCAGTTTGGATCGACTTGGTTTTTCGGCTCAGATGCCGCGACCCTGCCCCGCCAGAAAGGCCGCATAGGTCTTTGCGAGCCCCTCTTTGAGCGACGTGCGCGCATGCCAGCCCAGGCTCTCGATCAGCCTCGTGTCGGACCGCTTGAGCATGGTGCCGTCGGGATAGGAGGCGTCGAAGGCGATCTCCCCCCGGAAGCCGACGATTTCCGCGACCAGCTTGGCGACGTCGCCGATGCTGATGTCCTTCCCCGTCCCGACATTCACGATGCCCTCCGCCGAATAGTGCGCGAGCAGGAAGACGCATGCGTCCGCGAGGTCGTCGACGTAGAGGAACTCCCGCTTCGGCCGGCCGGTCCCCCAGACCGTGACGGCCTTGTCTCCGTTCTGCACGGCCTTGTGGAAGCGCCCGATCAGGCCCGGCAGCACGTGGCTGCCGGTGGGATGGTAGTTGTCGCCGGGCCCGTAGAGGTTGCTGGGCATGGCGGAGATGTAGTCGCAGCCATATTGCCGGCGGTACGCCTGGCAGAGCTTGATCCCGGCGATCTTGGCGACGGCGTACCACTGGTTGGTGGGCTCCAGGGGGCCCGTGAGCAGCGCATCCTCGGGGATCGGCTGCGGCGCCTCCTTGGGGTAGACGCAAGTGGAGCCCAGGAAGAGGAGCTTGCGCACGCCTGCGCGGTGCGATCCGGAGATCACGTTCAGGGCGATGGCGAGATTGTCCTCGAGGAAGTCCACGGGGTGCTCGTCATTGGCCTTGATGCCGCCGACGCGCGCGGCGGCCACCACGACGATGTCGGGACGATTGTTCTCGAGCCAGGCCCGCGTCCGCCCCCTGTCGAGCAGATCGAGCTCCTCGCGCGCCGCGGTGAGAACCTCGCACTTCTCTCCCGCGAGCCGCCGGACGATGGCCGAGCCCACCATGCCGCGGTGGCCGGCGACGAAGATGCGCGCTCCCTCCAGGTCTTGAATCCCCATGCCTCACCGGTCTCCCTTGATCGCCGGGCCGAGCCCCGCCGGGCCGAAGCGCGTGCCCGCCCTCAGCGCCTCCCGGTCGGCCGCGACCATCTCCGCCACGAGTTCGCCGAAGGTGATCGTGGAGGTCCACCCCAGCTTCTCGCGCGCTTTGGTCGGGTCGCCGAGAAGGACATCGACCTCCGTGGGCCGATAGTAGCGGGGATCGATCGACACGACGGTGCGCCCCGTCCTGGCGTCGCGGCCGACTTCGTCAGCGCCGGCTCCCTCCCACGCGATCTCGATTCCGACATGGCCGAAGGCGAGCTCGACGAATTCCCGCACCGAGTGCGCCTTCCCCGTCGCCAGGACGAAGTCGTCCGGCTCGTCCTGCTGCACCATGGCCCACATGCCCTCCACGTAGTCGCGCGCATGGCCCCAGTCGCGCAGCGCGTCGAGATTGCCGAGATACAGCCTGTCCTGCATCCCGGCCTCGATCGCGGCGACGGCGCGCGTGATCTTGCGGGTCACGAAGGTTTCGCCCCGCACAGGGCTCTCGTGGTTGAACAGGATGCCGTTCGAGGCATGGAAGCCGTAGGCTTCGCGATAGTTCACGGTGATCCAGTAGGCGTAGAGCTTCGCCGCGCCATAGGGGCTGCGGGGGTAGAACGGCGTGGTTTCCCGCTGTGGCACCTCGTGGGCCTTGCCATAGAGCTCCGACGTCGAGGCCTGGTAGAACCGGGTCGTCTTGCCGAGGTCGAGGATGCGCAGCGCCTCCAGCAGCCGCAGTGTCCCGAGCGCGTCGGCGTTCGCGGTGTATTCCGGGGTCTCGAACGAGACCTGGACATGCGACTGCGCGGCCAGGTTGTAGATTTCGTCCGGCTTGACCTGCTGCACGATCCTGATGAGGTTCGTCGCATCCGTGAGGTCGCCATAGTGCGTCGCAAAGCTGCGCTGCTCCTCGTGCGGATCCTGGTAGAGATGCTCGATCCGGTCGGTGTTGAACAGCGAGCTCCGCCGGCGCAACCCGTGCACCATGTAGCCCTTGGAGACGAGCAGGTCGGCCAGGTACGAGCCGTCCTGCCCCGTGATTCCCGTGATCAAGGCGACTTTCTGCGTCATCGGATGGTGTTGCTCCCGGAGATCAACGGCCAGCGCCCGTCAGACGGCATGCGACCGGACACGCATTCGGCGCAGGTGTGAAGAAGATGAACGGCCCCAGTGCTTGAGCCTGACGTAGACGTTTGCACAGGCATTCTGGGCGGAATAGGGCAGGACTCGCGCCGCCAGCAGGATGCCGGCGCCCGCCAGGAACACGGGTGGCCAGACGATCGGGAACTGGCGCCTGGCGCGCTCGCGCAGCGAGGCCGGCGCGTAGAGATCGGGGTGCAACGTCCGCATGGCGCTCCAGATCTGCCCGTGGCGTTTCACCGTGCCGTTGAGGAGCATGCCCGTCCGGCTCGCGAAGTAGTTGAACAGCGGCTCCCGGACGTGGACGCCCTGCGCACCTGCCTTGAGCAGCCGGAGATTGAACTCCCAGTCTTCATAACCCTGGCGCATGCCTTCGTCATATCCGCCGATTTCGGTGAAAACTTCTCGCCGCATCAGCAGGCAGTACGGCATCCGGTTGGTGAAGAGCTGTCCGAACGGCGCGAAGCGGGTCTCGACCACGCCCGAGTGGGCCCCGTTGACCCGGATGTCCGTGAAGGCGAACTGCGCCCGTTCGCCAGCCGTGTCGAGCGCAGCGACGGTCCGCTCCAAAAAGGACGGCTCCAGCGTGTCGTCGCAGTCGAGCGGCAGGACCAGCGGCCCGCCGGAGGCCGCGATCCCCGCATTGCGCGCGGCCGGAAGGCCCTTGTTGGGCTGGCGGACGACGCGGATTTCGGCCGGAAGGCCGGCGAGCCTCTCCAACGTTTCAGGGTCCGTTGAACCATCGTCCACGATGGTGACGTCGAAACTGCGAAAAACCTGTTCGTCGAGGCTGCGGAACAGGGCCGGAAGGAACCTCCCGCCATTGTAGCAGGGCACGACGATGCTGACCCGCACAGGCGTCGGCGCCGAGGAACTCATGGCTTGCGGCACTGAGGCACGCGCTGCGCCGACCTGCCCATGCCGGTCGCTGTCTGGAGGGGTGCCAAGCGGATACGGGCCATGCGGGTTCCGGCCATGAAAAATCGGGCAAGGTCATGGGCGAAGGCATCTCTAGCGCCTCGCGCGGACATTGCCAAACATCATGTCCCCGGCTCGGCCAGGAGGGTTGCAAACAAGGCTTCGTGCCTGTCGAGCCATGCCTCCAGCCCGAATCGCGCGACCGCTCTGCGACGCGCCGCGACGGCCATCGGCTCCCGATCCGCCATGATGCGGGCAAGACCCTCGGCGATGGCGTCCGGCGAGGGTGTGGGCGACGTCTCGAAAGTCTGCTCGACCGGGAGCGCCACCCCGGCCTCCCCGCCCACGAGTTCCGGGACGCCGCCCGATCCGGAGTAGAGCACCGGCAGCCCGGACGAGAGCGCCTCGAGAACGACGTTCGGGCAGGGGTCGTTGTGCTTGGTCATGAGATAGGCGTCGGCGGCGCGATAAATGTCCGGCGCCGACGTCCGCCCATAGGGGCCGGACAGGACCAGCGCATCGTCCATCCCGGCCTGCGCGACGAGCGCCCTCGCGGTGCGCCCGGTTTCGTCATCGACCGGCCCGGCGACGATCAGCACCACGTCGAGCCCCCCTTTGCGGGCGGCTACCAGCGCTTCGACGCCGTTCAGCAGCCTGTACCCGGTGCTCGGCCCGATCTTGCCGGTGAGCAGCAGGCGGAACGGGCCGGGAGCCCTGGCCGATGCGGACGGGGTGAAACGGTGGACATCCACGGCGTTGTAGAGGATCTCGGACGGACCCTGCCGAGGTCCCAGGAACCGCTCGGCCGCCATGCGGCAGAACTCGGACTGGTAGAGCACGTGCGAGGCCTGCGCCCTGGCGTCGCGCATGCGGGCGTTTTCTTCCTCCCAACCCCTGGGGTACCAGGCGGGGTAGAAGACCCCGTTCTGGTTCATCACGACGGGGATGCCGGCCTGCCGCGCCGCCGCAAGCGTGCCCGGCGTCAGGAAGAGCGCGTTGGACAGCAGGTAGATGAGGTCGATATCGGAGCGGACGCCGGGAAACCGCTGTTGAAGCAGCCCCACCTTGACCAGCGGCCCGCCGGCGGCGCCCACCCTCGCGCCCCCATAGTGGACGCGCGGACGCGACGCCGGAGCCGCCCCCCGGGGGGCCGCCCCCAGCAGAGCCGCGCGGAGCATCACGCTCTGCAGGGCGCGATAGGCATCCCGCCGCAGGGCGCCGGCCACGGCCCTCATGGCCGCTTCGCCATGCCGGCCGCCAACGGCTGGAACACCTCTTTCCAATAGCGGTTGGCGACCTGGTCCCAGCCCAGAGACTGGACGGCCCGAAGCCCGCCCGCGGCATAGGCCGGCGCGCGGGCCGCGTCGGCACAGTCGAGAATGGCCTGCGCCAGCGCCTGCGGCTCTGCAACCGGCGTCATGCGGGCGCTGATCCCGTCGACGAACACGTCCGGCGCCATGCCCACCGCGGTCGTGGCCACGGGAATGGCGGAAGCCGCCGCCTCCAGAATGCCCTTCGGTCCGCCTTCCTCGCGCGACGGGTTCACGTAGACGTCCAGCGCGTGGAAGCGCGCGGGAAGCTCCAGATAGTTTTCCAGCATCTCGTGGCGGTGCGGGATTCCGAGTCGCTCGAGGCCCCGCCTGACGTAGCCCCTCGCGGGTCCCGTCAGGAACACGAACACCTGTCTCTCCTTCGCCACGCGCGCCACGGCGTCGAGGAAGACGTCGGGCCCCTTGATCAGCTTGGGATCGAGCCCCTCCCCCCAGCCGTTGCCGTCCTTCTGGAAGGAGCCGATGACGAGGCTGCCCTCGGGCGCGCCGATGCGCAGCCGCGCCGCCATGCGCTGCTCGGCCGAGGCGGGCCGGAAGAGGGAAAGATCGACGCCGATCGGGATGCGGACGAGCTTCTCGCGCGGCACGCCCCAGCCCAGCAGCCGGCGCTCGATGAGGGAGGCGGCCGTCACCACCTTCGACAGCCGGGGCAGCGTCTCCAGGAAAGCGTCGACATGGCGCGCCATGTCCGGGTCGTCCTCGCGCTTTCCGTGGAAGAAGTTCACGGAGTAGGCGTTCGAGCGCGGCAGATGGCGGTTCCAGGCGTTCCACTGGAACTGCGAACCGAAGTGCACCACGCGGCGGGCGAGCAACCACGGGCGATCCACGGTCTCGATGAAGCCGGGGACCTCCGCGTTCACGCCCCTCGTGACATAGTGGCCGTCCCACTTGATGGACCAGTTGCCGCGCTCGATCACGAACGCCGCGGGCCTCGCGGGCCGCGGCGCCAGGCCGGCTTCGTCGAGGAGACGCATGGGCAGGGCGGCGAGCCAGTACTTCATCCCGCGTCACACCACGTTGAGAACATTGGCCAGCAGCAATCCGGGCGATCGCCACAGGCGGCGGGCGGACAGCAACTTGGCGCGATCGGCAAGGGTCTGCTCCAGGAACGCGGTCCAGTCCGCCACCATCCGCGCGGCCGTGTGGGGGTAGTCCGGCATGCGCGCGGCGAGATTGGGATAGTCGCGGATATAGGTCTGCAACGCCGCCACGAAATCGCCTGGGCCCGTGAACGATACGCCGTACCCGGTGCAGTACTCCGGCATGCAGCCGCTTTCACGATAGAGCAGCGGCAGCCCGCAGAGCGCGCCCTCGTTCTGGTGATTGCCGCCCGGCTCGTTGATCGAAGCCGTGACGTAACCCTGGTGCCGCCGCAACTCGGACGCCAGCGCCTCGCCGTCGAGCGGGGGCACGTAGCGAGCGTTCCGGAAGCTGAAGCCCTTCGGCAGGTTCCCGACATAGGTGAAGGCGATCCGATCCTTCCAGGCGGGGTCGTCGAGCAGGGCGTCGATCTGTTCATAAACGTCGAAGCCCTTCATCCGGTGGAAGCCCCAATGATGGGTGACGAGGCGCAAGGGCCCCTCCCCCGTCCAGGGCGTGAAGCCGGCCGGATTGAAGATGCGCGTGTCCGCCCCGTTCAGGAGCGTACGCCAGGGCGTGTGCAGGTTCTCCCGCCACGTCGGCAATTCGGTCAGCCAGGTGCCCACGAACGCCGTGACGTCGGCCAGGTAGTTCGCGCGGATCAGGCGGGCGTTGATGAAGGCCTCGTTCTTGCGCTCGTCGCACTCGTTGATGCGGTGGACCACCAGCGCCGAGGGGTTTCGCAGCGTGAGATAGCGGACGATGCCCGGCGTCGAAAACGCCACGTTCGGCGAACGGGGCCGCACCTCCGTCAGGAGGATGATGTCGATATCACGGTCGTCGAGACCGTGCGTGACCGTGTGGCCGCGGGATTCCAGCCCCTCTTTCAGCGCCGCGACAAAGCGGTTTCCGCCTCCCCAGGGGCCGTCATAGGGCCGGCTCGCCAGCGCGATCTTCACGCCCGCATCCCCCTGGCGTCGAAGAGGGCAAGTCCTTTGCGGGCCAGCGCGACGGTGCCGCCGCCGATCTCCTGCAGCCCGAAGCGGGTCACCACCAGTTCGCGCGCGGCCTTGCCGATGCGGGCCGCGAGGCCGCCGTCCGCCCGGATCCGCCCGATCGCCGCGCCGAGGGCCGCCGCGTCGCCCGGGGGCACCAGCAGGCAGTTCTCGCCGTCGCGCAGCGCGTCTGGAGCCCAGATCCCCTTGATGTTCGAGATGATCACCGGCCGGCCGCACGCCATCGCCTGCAGGCTCACGCTTGTCCCCGTCGCCTGGAACACGTCCTTCAAGGGCACGATCACCGCCGCCGCCGTGTTGTAAAGCCGCCGCAGCTGCTCGTCGCTCATCGAGTCCGAGCCGAAGAAATCGCCTGCCCCGATGCTGACATGCGTGCTTCCCGGCGGGAGCGCGACCGTGCGACGCGTCACGATCCGGGTGGGGTGCCCACCGGGAGCGGCGGCCAGGAGGTCGAAATCCCGGTTGGGGTCCTGCCCGACCGCGACTACGAAGTCCTCCTGCGGCGCGTCCGGCTCCGGGCGCCAGAACTCGGTGTCGACCCCGAAGTTCAGGTAGGTGGCCTTCTCGGGCGGCAGCGCGTAGCGCCGCAGGACCTCCTGGTGGTCCGCCGGGCTGAAGAAGAACGCATGGTCCAGTCCTGCGAGAGCGCGCGCGATCAGGCCCCGGGCGAGCGCGCGACGCCCCGCGGGCACTCGATCCTCCATGTCGGCGAGGGCGTGGAACCCGCCCATCAGGACGGGCGGCGCAGGAAGCGCCGGCCGCGCCAGGCCGAGCGACAGGGAAAATCCGTCCGTGTAGCTCATGACGACCTTGGCGTCAGCGAAAGCCGAGGCGCGCAGCCGGGCGGAGAGGGGCCGGACGCCGAGGCCGAGGGCGCGCACGAGCGCCCGTTCCAGCATGTCCGCGCTCCATCCCACAGGGCCCGGCACGGCTCCGGCGGAGGACTGCATCCGCGCGCGAATGCCGGCCTCGATCAGGTCGGGGAAGCCATAGAAGAATTCGCGCGGCACGGCCTCGCCGCGCTCCAGGCGGTCCATGCGGAAATCCCGGCCGCCCTTGTTGAAGACCAGGACGTCCGTCCCTCGCTGGCCAGCGTCCTTCAAGCGTCCCGCGCTCCCGCACGCCGGGCCGCGAGTTCCTTCTCCACGGCGGCGATGTCCTCTTCCGTGTCGATGGAGACGTGCTTGCCCGCGATCACGTACGCGCCGGTCTTCGCGCCCAGGATCGTCTTCTGCCCGAGCAGGCATTCGCGCGTGAACGCGTAGACCACGCCGTTGCGGTGGTACACCGGCTCCAGCTGCTGGCGGGCGATGATCCCGGCGCCGCGCGGATCGAAATAGTCCATCCGCCCGTCCCTGATCGCCAGCTGCTTCAGCGGATGCGACTTGAGATCGGTCTCCGACACGCTCCACACGGCATCGAAGCCGCCGTCCACGAGCATGCGGATCGCCCCGGACACATCGGAGGGGCGCCGCAGGGGGGATGTGGGCTGCAGCATCACGACGACGTCGTACCGCGCGCGATCGATCTCATCCATGGCCTGGAGGGCGTGCGCCAGGACGTCCCAATCGCCGATCCGGTCTCCCGAGAGCTCGACGGGGCGGCGGAAAGGCGCTGCAAGGCCGGACGCCTCGGCCACCGAGGCGATGCCGTCGTGATCGGTGGACACCACCGCCCGGTCGATCTCGGGCACGGCGTTCGCGACCTCGCCGGCGAGCGCGACCAGCGGAACGCCGCCAACCTGGCGCAGGTTCTTGAGCGGAATGCCCTTGGAGCCGCCGCGTGCGGGAACGACCGCCAGGACCCGCAGACCCCCTATCATCGAACCGCCTTCGTCACTGGTGCCGAGATCCCCTGCCCGCCTGTTCACACAACGGCGTGAGAAGCGCAAGGATCTCGTCCAGGCGGTGCACCGCCTCGCCGGGACCGCATCCCCGCCCTTCGCCCACCGCAATGAACCGCGCGCCGGTCGCAAGCGCGGAGCGGCGGTCGTCCGCCCCGTCGCCCACGACGACCAGGCGCGCCGGCGCAACGGCCAGCCGGCTTGCAACGATGCCGATCGTCTCCTCCTTCGTCGCCGGAGCGCCGAACATGTCGTGGAAGAAGCGACGCCAACCCCGGGCCGCAACGATGGGACCCAGGCTCGACAACGGCGTGGCTGAACTCAGGAAAGCCGGCACTCCAAGCTCCCCCAGCGCGCCGAGCAGACGCGTGGCGCCTTCGATCTCGGGAGCCGCAGCGACGCGGCCGTCGACCTCGGCCGTGTATTCGACCGCGAGCGCAGCGGGATCGATGTCGAGGCCCGCTTCCTCGCGCATCTCGGCCGCGAAGACCTCGAACACGCGCCAGCGATCGCCCGTGGTCGACGCATGGACCCGCGCCATGACCTCGCGCCCAGCGGGAAACCTGGCTGCGATCCCCAGGAAACCCTCGCGCTTCAGGTGGTTGGTGTCCACCAGGGTGCCGTCGAAGTCGAACACCACCGCGGCGGGTGGGACCGCCTTCTCAGCGCCCCGCATCAGGCCGGGCGGCGCGCTGCGCGGAGGCCGGGCGGAGTGCATCCTGCCTCATTCCGCCGCCGCCGGAAGCTCGGCGGCGCGCAGCTGCTCGTTGAGCTGGAAGCGGCCCCAGTGGTCCACCAGCGTCTTGCGCTGCGCCGAGGTCAGCTGGTTGATCGCGGGATCGCGGTAGACGCTGTCGTTGGGGTGCGCCGTCGTGGAGATCTCCTCGAAGATGCAGCCCGTCTCCGTCCAGAAGCGGTGCCAGACGCCGGGCAGCACCGTCAGCGTGTCGCCCGGCTGCAGCACCTTGCGACGGTCCTCGAGCTCGATCGTCAGGTCGCCCCAGAGCAGGATGAAGGTCTCCTCCTTCAGCTTGTGGAAGTGCCAGGGGTGCATCTGGCCGGGCAGCTGGACGAGGATCTTCTTGGCGTATTCGCGGTTCAGCACGTTGATCAGCACCGCGCCGACCTTGCGGAAATTGGCAACGCCATAGTGATGCGAATACTCGGTGGTGAACTCGTGCGACAGCGGCACGCGCGCCACCGCCAGCATCGCCTTCACCTCGTGGATGGCGTGCTTGATGACCGTGACTTCGGAATCGCGGGGAATCGACAGGTTTTCGGGCCGCAACGGCGCGTCCGGCGCGATCTCTGCGTTTGCGACGATCCCCTCGCGCCACTCGCCCGAGGAAAGCTGACCCGGCTCGTAGGGGAACGCGAAATAGACCTGCTCGCGCGACACGGGCTGACCGGCCTCGATGGGCTCGCGCGCGAAGACGCCGCGCTTCAGTTCCTCCAGGGCCCGCTTCTCCGCCTCGATGGGCGCGCCGCGCTTGCGGGAGCCGATCAGGGTGCGCGCCTTCGTCCAGGCCGACATCCAGGCGTCCAGCTGCTGGGGATCGGACGAGTAGGCGTTCAGCTTGATCGTCTCGGTCGGCAGCCCGACATGCCGCTCGAACATCTCCGAGCCCAGGGCCGTGGCGACGAGCACGGGGTCCGTGTCGTTGGGATCCTCGTGCGTGGACCAGCCGATCACGCGGCCGGGGTAGCGCTCCTTGAACTGCGCGATGTTGCCGAGGTGGCAATCCTCGCTCGGCGTCGGGTAGATCGAGACGCAATGCATGAGCGCGAAATCGCAGTTGCGGTGCGCGAGGAAGCTCACGAGGTCGTCGACGTCCTCCTGCAGCAACCCGCCTGTCGAGGCCACGACCGGCAGCCCGGACGCGGCGACCTTCTCCAGCAGCGGCCAGTCGCGCGCCGAGCAGCTCGCGACCTTGATGATGTCGAACCCGATCTCCACGATCTTGTCGACGCTCGCCTCGTCGAACGGCGTGCACATCGTCAGCAGCCCGCGCTGGCGGACCGCATCGTGGAGGCTGCGGAACTGCGACCAGTCGAGGCGTGTCGAGAGGAAGCGCGGCACGTGCTTGTTCGTCGGGTTCTTGCGCTGCTCGGGATGGACGAAGGCGGGCAAGTCCCGGAACTGGAACTTGATGGCCGCCCGAACCTCGTGGCGGGCCACCACGTCGGCGCACGCCTCGATGACCGCGCGGCCATGCTCCACGCTGCCCTGGTGGTTGTTCGCCAGGTCGAGGACGAACAGATCGCGGAAGTCGAACCGGTTCAGCGACTCGGTCATGAAAAGCGCCCCCAGAAGTTCAGCCGGCGACCAGCGCGGACGCCCGCCAGCCTTTTGAATAGTCGATGGAAACGCGCCGGCCGAGCTTGTCGGACAGATGCGCGGCGGCGACCACGAGCATGGTGTCGAGTCCGCGGGCCAGCGCGATAGGCGAAGCGGCGGGGTCTCCCGCCAGCGCAGCCTCGATGTGGCGGAGCTCCTCGATGAAGTCGTCGGGCCGCGTCTTGGTGACCCTCTGGTCCAGCGACACGCGCCCGGGAAGCTGCCCCGTCACCGCGTCGACGCCGGGCTCGCGCCCACATTGCCATTCCAGCGAGCCCTCGGCGCCCTGGGCGCGGGCCCATTTCCGCGGCGGCTGCGTGACGACGTCCTGCACGCAGCGGCCGAGCAGGCCCTTCTCCGTCCGCAGGGTCATCAGGCAAAGCCGGTCATAATCGACCCGCCCGTCCCGCACGAAATCCAGGCTCGCCTCGACGGAGGTGACGCGCCCCGCGCCGGCGGCGTGGGCGAAATGCTGCCAGAGATTGGCGGCGTGCGAATGCTCGCCCGAGGCGCCGCCGCCGCGCTGCCAGAAGCCGAGGTAGCTCTCCCACGGACCGGCCAGCCAGGGATGGGCGGCGAAGATGCCGCCCCAGAACTCGCGAAATTCCACGTCGAGGGTCGAGAGTGCTCCGATCCGTTGGCCGGCCAGCGCCTCGCCGAACAGCCTCGCGGCCCGGCCGACGACATGGTCGTAGCCCACGAACACCGCCACCCCGGCCGCGGCGGCCTCGTCGGCCAGGTCCTGCGCGCCTGCGAGATCGGGGCCGCAGAGCGGCTTTTCGACAAGAACCGCCCTGGGCTTCTCCGCCGCGGCCGCCCTGGCCAGCGGCATGTGGCTGTCGGGAGGCGTGCCGACGCAGATCAGGTCGTAGCCGCCGCGCGGCGCAGATGCGGGATCGAACAGGCGGATCGCATCGTCCCAGCGGCCATAGCGCGAGGGGTAGATGGACGTCCGCGTGCGTTCGAGCGCCGCCGGATCGGGATCCACCATGTCAACCGACCAGCCGAGCGCACGCGACGCGTTGGCGAGATGATTGCCGATCGAGCCGGCGCCCAGGACTTTGACCTTCATCGAACCGCTTCTCATGCTTGCGCGGGCCGATCCGCCCGACGTGGTTCACTATCACGGGTGCCCCTCGGAGCCCAAGCACGGCGGGGAGGATGTCCACCTCCGGCTGGCCCGTGCGATCGCCGGATGAGCCGCATCCTTCAGCGGCCCTTCTCCGGCAGGCCGGCCGGCCCTTCCGGTCAGGCGTCCGGGGCGGCCTGCGCAGTCTCCTCTTCCTGCGCGGCCGCCAGGGCCCGGAACTCCGTCGAACGCTCCATCAACTCGTTGAACGTGCCCTGATCCACGATCCCCGCGTTTTCCAGCACGAAGATCCGGTCGCAATTGCGCAGGGTCGTGACCCGGTGGGCGATGATCAGGGCGAGGACCACTCCCTTGAGTTCGTCCAGCGACGTCTGGATTTCGCGCTCGGTGACGGAATCGAGCGCGCCCGTCGCCTCGTCGAGCAGCAGGATCTCGGGCTTCTTGTAGACCGCCCTGGCGACGGCGAGCCGCTGCATCTGTCCGCCGGAGAACCGGCGGCCGCGCTCGCCGACCAGCGTGTCGAGACCGGCGGGCAGCGAATCGACGAGGTCTCCCAGCCGCGCCTTCCTGACCGCCTGGATGATCTCGGCGTCGTCTGCGGCGGACCCGAATGCGATGTTGTCGCGCAGCGTGGCGTCCTGCAGGAAGACGTCCTGCGGCACATACCCGAACCTGTGATGCCAATCGGAGATCGTGATGTCCCGCAGCGGCTGCGCGTCCACGCGCACGGTCCCCTCCGTCGGCTCGATGAGGCCCAGCAGGAGGTTCACGAGGGTGCTCTTCCCGGCGCCGGAGCGCCCGACGAAACCGTAGAAGCGGCCGCGATCGAGGGTCAGGCTCACCTTGTCCAGGCTGTTCCGGGCGGCGCCGGGATAGCGGAAGCTCACGCGATCCAGCGACAGCGTCGTCCAGCCATCCGGAACGCTCTTCCCTACCAGGCTGATCGCCGAGGCGGCCCTCGCGGCCGCGACGTCGTCGATGAGGGCCAGGAGAGAGGCGACGAAGGGCGCACTCCGGAAGAGGATGCCGACCTGGTTCGCCAGCCGGTTGAAAGCCGGCAGGATGCGGGAGACGACGACGCCGATCAGCGCCAGTTGCACCACGACCTCAGCGCCCGAGAGGCCGGACGCATAGAGGATCAGGCTGGTGGTCAGGAAGCCGATCTGGCCGATGACCATGATCAGCGCCGCGGGCGCATTGCCCCAGGCCCTGGCTTGCGTCTGCGCCTCGTTCAGCTGGCGGTGATGTCCGGCGAACACGTTGATGAAGTACTGCGCGTTCCCGCTGACCTTGATCTCGCGGATGCCCACCAGGATCTGCAGCAGGCTCTTGCTGGTCGCGTCGCTGAGCCGCTTCGCCCGTTGCGAAACGTTGCGGATGCGCCGCCGGAAGACGTAGACCACGCCCGCGGAGATGAGACCCACCGCGGCGAGCGCCATCAGCCCCGAGCCCGGCGCGATGGCGATGGCCACCGAGGCTGGCGCGATGATCATGATCGCCGACTGGCAGATTCCGAGCAGCGAGTAGATGAACTCCCGCCGCCAGGAGCGGACATCGTGTTCGATCTGGCGGGCGAGGACGGCGGAGTTGCGGTTGGTCAGCCAGAGATAGGGCGCCGCGATGACGTCGGTCACCAGTTGCGTCGCCAGCCGGTCCCGGGACCGGGCGGACTGGACCTCCGCGAGATGGTTCGCGGCCCCCATGAACACGGCCGACACGACGAGGGCCAGCATGATCAGGCCGACGAGCCAGGGGAACAGCGCCGCGAGGTCGGAGACGCCGGCCAGGTGCACGAAGCGCTGCACGATGCTCGACCGGGACAGCTTCTCAGGATCGACGAGCACATAGACGATCGGCAGAACGAGCCCCACCACGATGGACTCGAACAGCCCCGCGAACATGAGCAGGGCCAGGATGCCGATGGACGACAGGCGCTCGGACGGCGACAGCAGCAGGATCCCGCGCAGCAGGACGCCCGCCGGCCGGGGCTTGGCCTTCGGCTTCGGCTGATCCTTCATGAGCCGGACGCCGTGACGCCGCGCGGCGTGACCATTTCGCCCATGCCGCCGGCGGCGACCCTCTCCACGAACGCCCGAAGGCGTTCCGGATAGGGCCGGTCATAGGGGGTCACGAACTCTTCCATGCTCGCGAGAAGGGCCTTGCGATGCGGTTCGTCGCCGATTTGCCCGATCAGTTCGTGCAGGCCGTCGACGAGCTTGCCGTCGCCCTCGACCTTCGGGATCAAGGGGTTGGCGTACATCTCGTCGAAATGCGTCATCTTGCGCTGCAGATTGAAGCTCGAGCCCGGCTGTTGATCGGCGAGGAAGCACATGGCCGGTTTGCCGTGCAGCGCCGCTTCGAGAATGATGGTGGAGAGCGGCGAGACCAGCGCATCGATCGAACTCAGCACATCGTGCGTGTCGGCGTAGTCCGCGAGCAGGATCGTCTTCTTGCCGGCGCGCACCTCCTCCAGGTAGGACCGCATGCTGTCCTCGATCCGCACGTGCTTCCACGGGTGGTCGAGCAGGCGCTCTCCCTTGAACCCGCCATGTCCCCATGGATGCGGCCGGTAGACGACGGCGACATTTTGCAGCCGCCCACTCTCGATCGCCGCGTCGATGGCGACAAGATGCGCGAACTCGTCCGCGCCCTTGCTGGATCCGGCGTAGAGCACGATGCGGCGCTCGGGGTCGATGCTGTGGCGCCGGCAGAACTCCGCCCGGTCGATCCTCGGCGGAGCGCGGTAGACCTCGAACTGCGCCGCCCCGAAGGACAGGACGCGCCCGGGGTCCATCTTCATGTGGGTGACGGCGTGGCGCTTCGTCTGGGGACCCCAGACCAGGAGCCAGTCGGCCTGGCCCACCACCGCCTGCTTCGTGCTGGGATTGTCCCACGAGTTCATGATCAGCACGGTTGGCGTCGCCTTTTTGCGGCCGAGCAGCACGACATCGTTGATGAACAGCCCCTCGAGAACGCTCGGGTGGATCAGGACGTCCGGCTTGAACCGCTCGTACCAGTCCTCCATGGCGAAGGGGCGGCGCGCGATCTGGGCCAGGCTCCAGCGCCTGAACAAGGGGAATACGCCGGGCAGTGACAGCACGGAGTAGAGCTTTGAAGCTCTGGGTCCCACGAAGTAGCTCGTGAGCTTGCGGTTGTGGCGGGCGATCTCGCCGGGCCGCCAGACGAACTGGTTCACCTGGAACAACCGCCGCCACTGGAAAAGCCGCGCCTGGTCGATGGGAAGCTCGTCGATCGGCGCGCCGAACACCTCGGGGTCCGACGCCACCGTGAGCCGTTTGTTCGCCGGTCCCTTTTCAGGAACCACGAAGCGGACCTCGTGGCGCGCGATCAGGTCCGCAAAGGCGCGGCTGAGCACGAAGTGACGGTAGACGATGTCGTGCTCGAGGAAGATGCCGACGCGCAGGCGCTGTCCGGCCCCTGCGGCGGCCTGCGGCTCGGCAAGCGTGCTAGACGGCATAACGGCGCGGCTCGAAGTGACCGGGGTTCCGCCTGACCCACTCGACCGTCGAACCGAGCCCGTCGAGGAAGGACATGCGCGGGAGCCACCCGGTGAGGGCGCGGATCTTGGTATTGTCGGCGATCAGGCGGTTCACCTCGCTGCCGGGCGGGCGGACGCGCGCCTCGTCGGAGCGGATCGGAACGCGCCGGCCGCATGCCTCCATGAGAAAGTGCGCCGTCTGCTCGATCGACCACTCCTCGCCGGTGCCGATGTTGACGACCTGCCCCTCCGCCTCCCGGCACAGGGAGAGCGCGATCATGCCCGCCGCCGTGTCGGTGGCATAGTTGAAGTCGCGCGTCGGGCTCAGCGCGCCCAGGGTGAGTTCCTGCGCGCCGCTCAGGAGCTGCGCGGCGATGGTCGGGATCACGGCGCGGGCCGTCTGGCGCGGCCCGTAGGTGTTGAACGGCCGGGCGGTCACCACGGGAAGGCCGAAGGAGAGATGATAGCTCTCCGCCAGCTTGTCCGCGGCGATCTTGGTGGCCGAATAGGGCGACTGGCCGACCAGGGGGTGCGACTCGGCGATGGGCGTCGTCTGGGCGGTGCCGTACACTTCAGACGTCGACACGTGCACCAGCCGGACGAGATCGGAGGACCGGCGGCAGGCCTCCAGCACGTTGATCGCGCCGCTGACGTTCGTTTCCACGTAGGACCGCGGCGCGACGTAGCTGTAGGGGATGCCGATCAGGCTCGAGAGGTGGAAGACGTAGTGCGCGCCGGCGACGCCCTCGACCATGCGGCCGGCGTCCCGCACGTCGCCCGAGAACACCTCGATGGCCGACCTCACGCTCTCCGGGGCGTCCGCCAGCCAGCCGAGGCTGTTCCAGGAATTGTAGTAGACGAGCGCCCGGACCCGTGCGCCGCGCGCCACCAGCTGCTCCACCAGATGGCTGCCGATGAAGCCGTCCGCTCCGGTGACGAAGACGGGCGCGCCGTCCAGCGGGTCCTTTTGCGTCATGGCGTCTTCTCCGAGAAGGCCCGGGCAGCCTTGTCGAGATCGCCGGGGCTGCCGATGTCGCTCCAGTACTCGTGGATCGGGAACGCCGCAACCTCGCGGCCCTCCCCGAGCGCTCGATGTATGAGGTCGGGCATGTCGAACGCCTCGCCCGAGGGCACGAGGGAGAGCGCCGCGGGGTCCAGTACGTACATCCCCGCGTTGCAGAGAAACTTCTCGGACGGTTTTTCCTCGATCGCCCGCACGTGCAGGCTATCGATGCGCAGCACCCCGAACGGGATCTCCACGCGGTAGATGACCGCCGCGACCGTGATGAAGGCCGACGCCTCCGAATGGTAGTCGAGCAGCTTGCCGAAATCGCAGGTGGTCAGGACATCCCCGTTGATCACGAGGATCGGCCCTGACGGCGCATCCGGCAGCAGCGACAGCGCGCCGGCGGTCCCGAGCTTGCGGTCTTCGCGCAGGTAATCGATCGCCACCCCGAACTCCGACCCGTCGCCGAAATGGTCCTCGATGACGTGGCCGAGATAGTTGGTGGAGATGTAGATGCGGCGCAGCCCCGCCTTGGCCATGGCGCGCACCTGCCGCTCGAGCAGCGGCACGCCGCCGATCTCGATCATGGGCTTCGGCCGGTCGATGGTGAGGGGCCTGAGCCTCCGGCCCTCCCCTCCCGCCATGATGACGGCGGCGGCGAAGCGCTCCCCGCCCGTCCAGCCGCGTTCTTCGCTCGGGAAGTCGAACGAGGTGACGACGCGGACGAAGCGGCCCCTGTCGTCCACCAGCGGCAGGGCTGCGACGCCCCGCGTCTGCATGAGATGCCCGATGTCGTCGCGCCCGGCCGAAGCGTTCCCCACAATGGGCGAGGCCGTCATCGCCTTGGTGACCTCTGCGTCGAGGGCGACCCCGGCCAGGAGCGCGCGCCGCACGTCGCCATCGGAGATCACCCCGATCAGCACGCCGGTCTCGTCGGTGACGGCGACGATCAATCGCCGCGAACGCTCCAGAATGTCGACGGCGTCGCGGAGCGAGGCGGTGTTCTTCAGGACGGGCTCGCTCATCTGAACCAGCCGTCCCTGGCTTCGCCGGCCAGGGTCATGCCCTTGCGGATGAGCCTCTGGTCGAGTGGAACCTTCGCCAGGACCTCCGCGATGCGGATCCCGGCGTCGCCGAGGCCGTAGGGGTTCTCGCAAGCCGCCGATGCGGCGCGAAAGGCGTCGTCGAACAGGCAGCGCCGGGTGGCGTCTTCGATCTCCGCCGCGTCGTAGCCTGCATCGAGCACGTTGCCGGCGCGCAGGCGGCCCTGCTGGCGTGAGCCGATGTTCACCGTGGGACATCCGAAGGCGGGCGTTTCCTTGATGCCGGACGAGGAGTTCCCGACGCACGCCACGCGCATCGCGGGATCCCGGGCCAGAGCGAGGACGCCATGGTAGAGGGAGCGCCCCAGCGACCTGTGCACTTGGACGCCAGCCGGCGCCGTCCGCCTCCAGGCCTCGAGCGCCGTGATGATGCGTCTCCCGCCGGCGTCGTTGTTGGGGTAGGTGGCGATCACCTGCACCCCGTCGGCCGCGAGGCTGGAGAGCGCCGCGAGACTGGGCGCGAGCTGGGCGTCCGCCTGGTCGAACTCGGTCGTGACGGAGTGCTGCGTGAACAGCACGACGGGGCGGGACAGGTCCAGCCCGAGCCGCTCGACGATGTCGGCCGGCTTGGCGAAGATGCCGTCCTGGATGAGATCGATGGCGGGGAACCCCACCGTGTGCACGCGCCAGGGCTCCTCCCCCATGGCGAGCACCCGGTTGCTGGCCTGCTGGTTGGTGGTGAAATGGAGGTGGGCGAGCTTGGTCATGGCGTGTCGCACGCTGTCGTCCAGCGCGCCGCCTTCCGTGATGTCGCCGCCCTCGATGTGCGCCGTGGGCACGTTCATCTGCGTGCCCGCGATCACCGCCGCGAAGCCCTCGAATCGGTCGGCATAGACGACGAGCATGTCCGGGCGGACGCGCTCCAGCGCCTCGCTCATCGAAACCACCCCGGTGCCGATCGCCCTCGCCGTCGCCGTCAGCGTGTCTTCGGCGAGATCGATCTTCACCTCATCGTGGACCGTGAAGCCATCCGCCTCGATCTCGTCGAGCGTGCGTCCGAAATCGGGGTCGAGATGCGCGCCGGAGACGATGAGACGGTATTCGAGCCCGGGATGGGCCGCGATCGCCCTCAGGATCGGGAACTGCAGGCCATATTCGGCCCGGTTTCCCGTGAAGACGGCAATGATGCGCTTTTTCATCTCTGCGACCTGACCAGCTTCTCCAAGCCCTCGTCGAGGCCGGTTTCCGGCCGCCAGCCCGAGGTCGACATCCACAGCGCCGGATCGAGGATCAGGGTGGAGGCGCGGCCTTGCGGTTCGCCCGCCACGATCGCCCTGTCCGGCTCTCCAGCAGCCGCCAGCAGCTTGCGCGCCAGCGTCTCCACGTTCGTGCCCACGCCGGCGCCGACGTTGAACGCTCCTGCATGGAGCTGCGTCGCGGCGGCCAGGAACGCGTCCGCCGCGTCGTCCACATAAAGGAAATCCCGCACGGGGGACAGGTCCCGCAGACGCACCGGGCCTTCCCTCCCCAGCTGCGAGAGGATGTCGCCCAGCACGGACTGCCTGGCGAGCCCGGGACCGTACAGGTTCGAGCAGCGCAGCGCCGTTCCGCCCGCCGCGAGCACGAGCGCTTCGCAGGCGAGCTTCGCCCGGGCGTAATCGCTGGCCGGCGCCGGCTCTTCGGTCTCGCGGCGCGGATGGGGCTGTGCGTCGCCATAGACTGCGGCGGACGAGGCGTAGACGACGTGTCGCCACGGCCTGTCCAGCAGCCTCTTCACCAGTTCGACGGTGGACAGCGGCCCCTCCCGCACGGGCGACGCGAGCGGGCTTTCGGCCAGGTGCAGCAGCACGTCGCCGGCGCTGCGGGGGGCGAGGTCGGCATAGGACGGGATCACGACAGCACGCGCCGCCGCCGCGCCGTCCAGCATCCGTCGCGCGACGGGAACCACATCGAGGCCGGCGGCCAGGGCGCGACGGACGACCGTGCTCCCCAGGAATCCGGACGCCCCCGTGACGGTGATCATCCGCTCAGCGGAAGCCGACGATGTCGTCCGGCGTGACGTGCCGTTCGGCCTCGATGTCCCGGGCGGCGATCGCGCCCAGCATGCTTTCGTACCGGTCGGCCTTGATCGGACCCGTGCCGGGCCGTTTCACCCAGATGTTGTCGCGCGAGAGCGGCGTACCGGCGGGAATGCGGGCGATCGAGACGACCGTGGCGTACGCGAACTCGGCGACGGGCTGCTCTTCCGGCAGCACCGACTTGGTGCCGCCGCGGGCGCTCCAGACGGCGCGGGAGCCGTCGATCAGCTCCTTCAGCTCGTCGGGCTCGATCGAGATGCCGGTGTCGGGTCCCGGCCAGCTCCGGGAGATCGTGAAGTGCTTCTCCAGGATCGACGCGCCCAGCGCCACCGCGCCGAGGCATGTCCAGATGTTCATGGAATGGTCCGACAGCCCCACGGGAACGCCTTCGAACGCGTTCGCGAGGTCGGTGATGGCCCCCAGCCGCACCTTTTCGTAGGGCGTGGGGTACATGCTCGTGCAATGCAGGAGGGCGTAGGGAACGCGGCCCTCGAACACGGCCGCGGAGCGGCGCACCGACTCCAGGTCGTTCATGCCGGTCGAGAGGATGACCGGCTTGCCGAAGCGGGCGATGTGGTCCAGCAGCGGCAGGTTGTTGCATTCGCCCGAGCCGATCTTGAACGCCGGCACGCCCATGGCGTCCAGCCGGTCGGCGGCCTCCCGCGAGAACGGAGTCGACAGGTACATCACGCCCTTCTCGGCGCAGTAGGCCTGGACGCGGCGCTCCTCGGATTCGGTGAGCTCGCAGCGCTTGATGATGTCCCACAGCTTTTCCGTCGAGATCTCTCCCGGCGTCATGTCGGTGGGCACCATCTCCTTCTCGGTAATGTGGCACTGGAACTTGACCACCTCGGCTCCGGCGGCCGCCGCCGCGTCCACCAGCTGGAGCGCCTTGCCGACGTCTCCCTCGTGGTTGATGCCGACCTCTGCAATGACCAGAGGGGGGTGGGAGGGGCCGATGGGCCTGCCGGAAATCGCGAATGAGCTCATTGGGTCGTGGATCCCGTTTCAGGTTCGTCCGAATTCTTCCGTGATCGAGCGGGTCGCCGCCTCGATCCATGCCTGCAAGTCGTGATGCCGGCGAGGCCACGCGCCGCGAGTGGAGGTCTCGACTGCGCCGCCGGACACCTTAGTCGCCTCGCGATCACTCGGCGCCGAGAGCCCGGTCCAGCACCGCCCGCGCCCTCCGCTTGTAGAGCAGGCGGTCCCCTGGCAACGCCAGGAAGTCGAGTTCTGAAAGCGCCAGCGTCCTCGCGGCGTCGGACACGCTCCGGTTCATCGGGTCGCCATGCAGGTTCAAGGACGTGTTCAGCAGCGCTGAAACGCCGGTCAGCCGGGAGAACTCCGCAATCAACCGCCAATAGTCCGGATTGGTGTTCCTGTCCACGAACTGTGGCCGCGCGCTGTAGTCGGCGGGATGCAGCGCGGCGATGATCTCCTTGCGCGCCCGTTCCGTGGATTGGTAGCCGATGGTCATGAAGGGCGAGCGGATACCCTTGGGAACGACGAGATAGCCCTCGGCCTCCTCGGCGAGGATCGAAGGCGTGAACGGCATCCAGAAGTCGCGGTTCTTGATGGCGTCGTTGATCCGCTTTAGGTTCTCGACGTCGGAAGGGTGCGCGAGGATCGACCTGTTGCCGAGGGCCCGGGCGCCGAACTCCATCGGGCCGACGCATCGGGCCACGATCGCATTGGCTGCGAGCAGGCGGGCGAGCTCGGCGGTTCCGACGCCGTTCTCCACCGCGAACTGATCCTCGGGAAGCCCTGCCCTGGCGATCCCATGCCGCCAGTCGGCCTCTGGGTCCCCGTCGACTTCCCCGCCGAGATAGACGTGGCGAAGCGGCTCCACCTCCTCCCCCGCCTGCACGGCGGCGAGATAGCAGGCCCCGATCGGGGTCGACTCGTCTCCGCCGGAGGCCGGTACGCTGAGGTGGCGAAGGCCGGGGAGGTCGAGCAGGTCCCCATTGGTCTTGATGTTCATCGACAGGCCGCCGGAAAAGCACAGGACGGATTTCCCGGTCTTGTGCAGCCAGTGGGCGATCCAGGCGCGCGTCAGCGCCGTCGCCCAGTTCTGCAACGCGGCGGCGACGTTGTCGAAGCGGTGCCCCTCCAGCCGGTCCCGCAGGTCGAAATAGCTGTCGCGCAGAGGCCGGTCCTGGACGAAGGCTCCGTCGCGGAAATCGAGGGCCTCGTAGAACACCTTCTCGCACGCCTCCACGTGCGGCCGGCTGCGGCTGTACGAGGACAGGCCCATCACCTTGTATTCGTGCTCGTTGGGCTTCATCCCCAGGATGAGCGTCGTAAAGCGGTAGATCCTCGCGATGCCCTGCTGCGCTCCCCCGTCCAGCCGGTTCAGCCGGCCGTCATCGCCGACGGTCCAAGCGGACCAGTTCTCCAGGTCGCCCCAGGAATCCGCCGTCAAGACGAGCGTATCCGCCCGGTCGGACGGCGCGATCGGCGCGCCGTAAAGGGCGTAGTAGGCGTGGCACTCGTGGTGGTTAGCCACCTGGGTGGGCTTGCGCCAGCCGAAGACGCTTTCGAGGATTTCGGGCCTCTCCACGTCCGACAACTGGCGGATGGCGCGGTCGAGCGGCATCGCCATGAGCCTTGCGACGTCGACATTATGGTCCTGGTTCAGCCTCTCGCCGCGCGCGAACATGTCCTTCCAGTAGGAGCCGTCGTTGGGGCGTCCTTCGTAGAACACTCCTTTCCAGTACTGGTGCATCTCCTGCACGTGGTCGGCGACGCTGAAATCGGAATACCTGCTGACCGCAAGGCCCACGGGGTCGACGTCGCGCGTGGCGAAGACCACCTTCTCGATGGACGTCGCGTCCGACCCGAGGTGGGCGTCGACGAGATGCCGGATCGACCGGACGGGAAAGGCGACCTGGTTCTTGCGCTTGGTGAAGCGCTCTTCCTGGACGGAACCGACGATCGCTCCGCCGAGCATCAGCGCGGCGGACGAGTTGTGCCCGCAATGGATTGCAAGAATGTGGGCCATGGGCTCCTCTCCGCTGCCTCAGGCGAGATTCGTCAGCCTGTAGGACCGGGCGTTCAGCATCTTCGCAGTGTGATAGTGCAGGCTCCCGGACCGCCACCATTCGCGGATCTCGCGGCACTCCCTCTCGAGCGTGTCCACGTGATCTTCGAGGATGGTCGGGATCGAATCATAAAGCTCATCCTGTCTCGAATCGTCCTGCAGGATCAGGCCTTCTTGCCAATCGGGAGCGCAGAACCACCAGCCCGCAAAGATCTCCGCCCGTCGCCGTGCGTCCTCGAGATCCATTCCCTGCCACCATGGCTGCCCGAGCAGGTCGAGGTAGTTCTGGCGGGATTCCGCGACTTTCACGAACCCGGCGGCATCGTACTTCCCGCGGTCCGGCACCAGGACGGGCTTGCCCAGCGCGGCGAACTCGATGCCCGCCGTTCCGTGATAGGTGACCATGGCGTCGACCGATCGCATGACCGCCGCGTTGTTCCAGGTCTTGCCGGCAATCGCGATGTTGGAGGGCGCTCCCAGGCCGGCCAGGATGGACGTCAACCCGATTCCACCGAACCAGTCCTCCGCCGGATGCGGCTTGAACAGCCAGTTCACGGCGGTGTTCGCGCGAGCCGCCTCGAACGTCGCCGTCGTCCAGTCCAGGAAATCGCGGAACTGGGTCATGCCCAGCTGATGCGGCCAGTCGAACCAGTTGGAGGCGTAGAACGCCACGATGGGTTTCTCAGGGTCCCAGCCCTGCCGTGAGCAAAGGCCGGGGCGGTCGATGTGCGCGGAATTTTTCTGGAACGCCAGCACGGACGCAAGATCGTCGGCGCGTCCGCCCAGCCTGCCGTCGAGGTAGAGCCGGCCGATCCGGCGGAAAGCCTCGGCCTTCTCGGGCGCCAGCGCATCCGTGTCGGCGCGGGACGGCTGGTCGTAGAAGGCGAAGACGTCCTCGGGCTTTTTCAGCATGGCGAACCGCAGAACACCGAACAACCCGAAGGGCAGGATGACGGGAATGCCCCGCGACAACGCCTGCCAGGCGAGCCCGCCATAGCTGAAATCGAAACAATGGCTGATGACCACCAGCTCCGGCTTCACCGCATCCAGGATTTCGGCGGCCCGCCTCAACGTCGACACGACCTCCTGCACCGCTGCGGGAAAGCGCGGGTCGTTAGTGGAGACGGATGCAAGCCTCTGGCGCTTCAGGATGCCATCATAGGCGATGGCCGGATGGACCTTGCCGGGAAGCTCCCAGGCGAAGATGTCGTCCGGTCCGCGCGTGGCCCGAAGCAGTTGCTCGGCCTCCGCTTTCGCCTCACGCATGGACTCGGGCGGCGCGGCGAAATCCACGTGCTCGGCGATCCCGAGGCGCGCGAACGTGCCAAGGACCTCTGGCCGGCGCCAGCGTCCGAGGAGTCCCACTTCGCGAGCGCTGGCCAGGCCGAGCGCACGGCGCAGCAGCGCATATCGAACCCAGTAGTTGGGGTTGTCGAAGGTGCCATCGACGAGCACGGTCCCGTAGGCGCTGGCTTCGCCCGGCGCTCCAGCGTTCTCCCGCGAGATGGCGTCGAGCAGGCCATCGACGCGCGCGCGCTTGCCGGCGACCTCCCGGCCATGCCCCGAGTACCGCCGCAGGGACGTGGTCGCCGCCTGATAGGCGCGCTTGAGGATGATCGGTGCACGCATTCCGCGGCCATTCCTAGTAGCCCAGTCTCGCGCGGACGGCTGCGAGCACGGCCTCGCCTATCACAAGGTCGACGGCTTCGTCGATATCGACCTCGTCGAAGGGTCGCTCGACCTCGAACGCCAGGGCCCGCGCACCGGTGAGGCTGCGGTCATCCAGGAGCGTGCGGCGGTGCATGATATAGAGCACGCCGTTCTCGTAGGTGACCGGCGGCATGAGCCGGGACTGCGTGCCGAATGCGTAAGTGGGCACGAAGGCCCCGTCCACCACCTGCCCCAGCTTCAGCGGACGGCGGCTCACGCCGATCAGGGATTCGCACGGCTCGGACCTGAACCGGGCGACTGCAGCGCGAAGCATGTCCAGTGGCCGCAGCGGATTGGTCGGCTGCAGCAGGAGGACCGCGTCGAACGCGACGCCCCGCTCCGCCATGGCGAGGGCGGCGTGGATGAGCGCGTCCAGCGTCGGCGTCTCGTCGCCGGCGAGTTCGGCCGGCCGGTCCACGACCTCGGCGCCCCACTCCTTCGCCACGGCGGCGATCGCGGGATCGTCGGTCGTCACCACGACGCAGGCGACCTCCGGCATGGCCCGGGCCGCGAGGATCGACCAGGCGATCAGCGGCCGGCCCCCGAACGGCGCAATGTTCTTGCCCGGCAGGCGCTTGGAGCCGCCGCGGGCGGGGATGATGGCCAAGAGCATGGAGGCTTCCGCGTTTACTTCGTAGGCGCCAGCATATACGGCCGACGGGACGGAAGACAGGAGCGGCCATGGAGCCTGACAAACGCCCGCAGCTCGTGCTCGGGGCCGCCCAGCTGGGCCTCGCCTATGGCGCGGCGAACAGCGCGGGCTTCCTTTCTTCCCAAGATGCCGGTCGCCTTCTCGACGAGGCCTGGGCAGCCGGCGTGCGGACGTTCGACACCGCCCGGGCCTATGGCGAGAGCGAGGCGCGGATCGGGGCGTGGCTTGCAGGCGCAGGAGCCGGCGCGCCGGTCGAGATCGTGACCAAGCTCGACCCCTTGGGACATCTCACTGCCGGGTCTTTGCCAGCGGAAGTCCGTGCTGCGGTGCGGAAGAGCATTGCTGACTCCGCCGCAGCGCTCGGGCGGGACCGGATCGACGTGTTGATCCTCCACCGGTGCGCCCATCGGACGGCGTGGGGCGGCGAGTGCTGGAACCAGCTTCTGGCCGCGCGTGACGCCGGCCTGATAGGCCGTCTCGGCGTATCGGCGCAGTCCCCCGACGAGTTGCTCGCCGCCCTCGCCGATCCCGACGTGCAGCACGTGCAATTTCCCTACAACCTGCTGGATTACCGCTGGGACGAGGCAGGCGTGCCGCTGGCGCTCTCCCGCAGGCCCGATGTGCGCGTCCACGTCCGGAGCGCCCTGCTCCAGGGCCTGCTCTCGCTGGCCCCGCATGCCCGGTGGCCCGTCTGGCCCGGCTTCGATCCTCGGGAGATTACGCGAGGAGTGTCGGATCTGGTCGAGCGTCTGGGCCGGCAAGGGCCCGTAGACCTGGCGCTCGCCTATGTGCTGTCGCAAGGCTGGATCGACGGTGTCGTGATCGGCATGGAAACGACGGCCCAGCTGCACGAGAACCTGGCGCTGGTGGCGCGGCCTCCTCTCGCGGCGAGCGAAGTTAAACTCGTGCACCGCGATCGCCCCCGCGCTCCGGCGCGACTGCTGGACCCCTCCCTTTGGAACGCCCCCGCCCAGGTTTGACGCCCGGCCCCACGTGAGGCTAGGAGTTCACCTTCTTGCCGGCTTGCGTCGCCTGACGATCGAGGAGTGCTGCAGCTTGGGACAATACAACGCAGCCGAGCTTTCGCAGCTTTTCGAGAGCGGCCGGAACGTCATGGACTGGCTCAAGGAGCAGGAGCACGCCGGAACCAACACTCCGACGGCGATCCTCTATTCCTATGACATCCAGGCGGGCAGCTATACGACGCTCGCCGCAAGGCCCGACATCGCTGCGCTCAAGGCGAGGTTCGCGGCGCGCGTCGCACCCCACATCGCGCGGTTTTCCCCGCGGAGCATCCTCGACGCCGGGTGCGGCGAAGCGACGACCCTTGCGCCGTTGCTCGATGCGGTTGGTGAAAAGCGACCAGTGGACGTCCTCGGTTTTGACATCTCGCTGTCGCGTTTGCTGTTCGCCCGTGAAAACCTTCCCGGCAAGGGTGCGAAGCTGTTCACCGCGGAATTGGGACGCATCCCGCTACCGGCCGACGCCGTGGACGTCGTCGTCACCTGCCACGCGCTTGAGCCGAATGGCGGGCAAGAGGAGGCTCTGCTCGCCGAACTCCTGCGCGTCGCCCGCCTCGGGCTTGTGCTCGTGGAGCCCTCATACGAGCGAGCCACTCCGTCGGGACGCGCCCGCATGGAGCGGCTTGGCTACGTGCGCGGGCTTCCAGCGTCGCTCAGGCGCCTCGGCGTGGTCCCTGTTGTCGATGAGCCGCTCGGCGTCGACATCAACCCGGAGAATCCGGCCGCCCTCATCGTGATCGAGAAGGCTGGAGCGGGACCAAGGGGTGAAGGCGCGGCGTTCGCATCCCCGATCAGCTTGAAGCCGCTGGTGCGCCGTACGGACTGCCTCTTTTGCGAGGAGGATGGCCACGCCTTCCCGATCATCGACGGAATTCCCTGCCTGACTCGGGACTCGGCTATTCTCGTCAGCAAGCTGGGGCGGCGCTCTGCCGAACGCCAGCGCTGACCGTTGGAAGTCCAGCGCCTATAAGGGAAGTGAGGATTCCCCGGTTCCCCGCAGACGGAACCTGGCCTGATGGAGGGTGGAACCCCGGTGCAAAAACTTCGGTTCGGCGTGATCGGGCTCAGCGAGGGGAACGGGCACCCATATTCCTGGTCGGCGATCTTCAACGGCTACGATCCGGCGGCGATGGCCACGTGTCCGTTTCCGGTCATTCCGGCATACTTGGCCGAGCGGTCATTTCCGCAGGATGCGATCGCTGAGGCCGCCGTCACACATATCTGGACGCAGGATCCCGCGGTCTCACGTCATGTCGCCAGCGCCTCGCTCATCCCCAACGTGGTCGTTGAACCGGTGGACATGATCGGCCATGTCGACGGCGTGTTGCTCGCCCGCGACGACGCGCGCTCGCATTCCGGGCTCGCGACCCCGTTCCTGGCGGCTGGCATTCCGGTCTACATCGACAAGCCGCTCGCCCTCGATGTCGCCGGCGCGCAGGCGCTGTACCGGGCGCAATCCCGACCCGGCCTGATCTTCACCTGCTCGGCCCTCGCCTATGCCGAAGAGCTGCTCCTTCCGGACGGCGAATTGGCGGCGCTGGGGCGGATCCTCTATGTCGACGCGGTGACGCCGAAGGATTGGGACCGCTACGCCGTGCACATCATCGAGCCGATCATTCAGATCTGCCGCCTGGAGGGCGCGGTGACAAGCACCGCTGTCTCCGGCGGCGCTCTTCGCAGGCTCCAGGTGAACTTCGCGAGCGGAACCGTCGCTTCCATCACTGCTCTCGGCGTCCCCAGCGGATTCATCGCGATCAGGGTGTTCGGCGACAAGGGATGGCGCGAACTGCGCTTCCACGACAGTTTTTCGGCGTTCCGCAGCGCTCTGCGCGTGTTCACGGACATCGTGCTCGGCCGTCGCTCGCCGCAGGCCGAGGACAGCGTCCTGCCCGTCATCGCCCTGATCGAGGCCGGCCGGGCCGGGGAGACCGCCACGTCGTGACCGAGACCATCCTCATCACCGGCGCGACCGGCCGGATCGGCCGCGTTCTCACCGCCCACTTTCGCCGCAAGGGCTGGACCGTGGTGGCCGTCTCCCGCAGTCCTGAGCGGCTCGCGGATCTTGAGGCGGCGACGGCCGACCACGGCCGTTTCGTCGCCTTGGTCGCGGACATGGCTGCTGCTGGAGCGGCCGACCACATCGCCGGCCGGACGACCGCCCTCGGTGCGTCGCCACACCACCTCGTGAATAATGCCCGCGACCTGACGCATCTCCGGGGCGCGGGATCAAGACCGTCTTCGGCCCAATGGGCGGGGGAGTTCAAGCTCGGCGTGGAGGTTCCATTCGAGCTGGCCACGGCGTTCGCCAATCGCCCGGATTCGGTCCTGCAGTCGGTGGTGAACATCGCCTCCATGTACGGCGTCGTCGCGGTCCAGCCCGGGCTGTACGAGAAGCCGGAGGACGTCGCGCCCATCCACTACGGCGTGGTCAAGGCGGCGCTGATCCACCTCACCCGAGAGCTGTCCGTCCGCCTCGCGCCTCGCGTGCGCGTCAACGCCGTGTCGTTCGGCGGCGTGATCGGCCGGACCGACCCCGGCTTCGCCGCTCGCTACAGTCGCCTCACACCCCTCGGGCGGATGCTTGACGACGATGACCTCGCCGGACCCGTCGACTTCCTCACCTCGCCCGGCGCCAGCGCGGTGACCGGGCACAATCTCCTGGCCGAAGGAGGTTGGACGACATGGTGAGCGGCCGCATCGCCGTCATTCCCGCCCGCGGCGGGTCGAAGCGGATCCCCCGCAAGAACGTCGTCGAGTTCGGGGGCAAGCCGATGCTGGCCTGGACCGTCGAGGCGGCGTTGAGCTGCGGGCTCTTCGACCGGGTGCTCGTCAGCACCGAGGATCCCGAGATCGCCGATGTCGCCGAACGCCACGGCGCCGATGTGCCCTTTCTCAGGGAGGGCCTGAGCGACGATTTCACGCCGATCTCAGCCGTGACCGTCGCCGTCCTGGACCAGTTGCATCGCTACAACGGTGAACGCCACGGCGTGGTCGTCCAACTCATGGCGAACTGCCCGCTGCGCGGCGCGGCCGACATCAAGGCCGCGATCGAGCAGTTCGAGCAGGCCGAAGCTCCCTTCCAGATCAGTTGCACGCGTTTCGGCTGGTTGAATCCCTGGTGGGCTTTTCGGCGAGATGGAGCGGGACACGCCGCCTGGCAGCATCCCGAAGCGTTGATGGCGCGCTCACAGGACCTCGAGGCCCTGTACTGCCCGACCGGGGCAATCTGGATCGCGCGGACCGACGCGCTCGCCGAATCCGGCACCTTCTACGGTCCGGGCCATCGGTTCGAGCCGCTGTCCTGGGAGAGCGCTGTCGATATCGACGACGCCGATGACCTCGCCTTCGCCCGCGCCGTTCTCGCCATGCGCCAGGGCCGGGAGCCTTGACCGCGAGCGTCTCGCCAGCCCGGCGGATCAGGCGAGCGCGGCGGCGACCCGCTGCTCGTACAGCCCGACATCCCGCCGGCTGATCAGCTTGTCCTCAGGCCCGCTGGACGGCGCCGACTGGTTGAAGAAGGCCTCGTCCGGCCGGCGGGACAGGACGAACCGCGCCAGCGAGCTCAGCACGGAGCGGGGCGAGTTCGTCCGCGGCAAGGGATCGACGAACCTTCGACGCGATCCACGCTCGCGCAGCAACCTGTCGATCTCGTCTGCGGCGGCGATGCTGCGCCGGCCATCGACGGGGCCCAGGGAGTGCGCGATATGGCGCTCCCGGCTCGCTTTCTGCTCGGCGGTGAGCGGCTTGCCGGCGAGGTAGCCGCGGACGATCTCGATCAGGCCTCCAGCGTTCTCCGCGATGTCGCTCCCTGCCTCCCTTTCCGGCCAGGCGAGTTGCGGTATGGGGTCAAAGGCCATCTCGATGGTAGGCTTGCCCCAGGTCCAGGCTTCCACCGCTGTCGTGCAATGCCGGTGCAGGTGGACGTCCGACGCGTTGAGGACGTTCCAGATATAATCCTGCGGGCAGAACGCGATGCTCTCGATGCCATGCTCGCGCATCAGGGCGCGATAGTAGTTCCGATCTTCCGTCGGATGCGGGCGGATGATGAACTGCACGTCCGGCAGCGCCTTCGCCAGCGCGATGAAGTTCCTCGCGCCGAGTTCCTGCCCTCTCGCGTGCAGCTGCGGGATCGTGTCGGGGTCGAGACCGATCCTCTCGTAGGAGGCGCGGATCCCGAAGTCCTTCTGTTCACGCTTGTATTTCGCCATCGATTCGGGCGAGCGCCCGAGGTGCGCATAGGAGAACGCCGTCGCCCATGTCACCACCGGCTTTGAGGGATCGAGCTTCATGGCCCGCAGGAATTCGTCGCGCGGAGTGATGAGGGACCGAAACTTCGGGTGGTAGAAGTCGAGGCGGCTGAAACCCGTGATCGGCGCAGACTTATCGTCGAAGCCCCATCGCTCGCGGATGGGCACGGCCGCGCTCTCGCCCCACGCGAGCAGCAGGTCCACCACGGCGAAGTCCGAGTACTCGCCCTCCCCCAGGGGCGCCAGGGCCGGATGGACGGCGCCTTCCGTCGGCAACAAGACGGTGGCGACGTTGCAGGCGCGCAATGCGCGCGCAAGGGCGACATTCTCGGGGCTGAACAGGTGATTGATGACGAAGCAATCCGGCCGGAACCACTGGACCGTTGGCAAGACGTCCTTGGTCGTGGAGATCACGACGCGGTGGCCGAGCTGTTCCAGTCGAAACTTCGTCACCGTAAGGTTCGGCAGGTCGCGCCATTTATGGTCGCAGAGCAGCTGGATACGCATATTCTTCCGTTCCCTGCATCAGTCCAAAAGCGACCACGCCAGCGCGGTCCCGCGCCGGATGAGGCTCCGGGCCCGCCGCCCGAGCACGCGGTCGATGTCCTTGGGCGGCAGGCCGTAGCCCGGCCGGATGATCCGTACGTTCTCCGCCGTGAGCATTTCACCCGCGGCGATGTCCTTGACGGCGTAGAGCGAGCGGCGGAAGGCCTTGCTGGCTTCCTCGACGGAGCTGCGCGCCTCCGAGCCCGTGCCGAGCGCCGCGTGCGCGTTGCGGGCTCCGCTCACCAGCGCGGCCAGCTGGTCCGGCTCCAGCGAGAACGCCGAGTCGGGTCCGCCGTCCGCCCGCCTGAGCGTGAAATGCTTTTCGATGAAGCAGGCGCCGAGGGCGACGGCCGCGATGGAGACGTCCACGCCGAGCGTGTGATCCGACAGGCCGACCGGGCAGCCGAAGCGCTCCCCGAGCGCAGCGATGCGGCGCAGGTTGGATTGCTCCACCGGCGTGGGATAGCCGCTGACGCAATGCAGCAGGAGGAGTTCCCTCCCGCCGTGGGCGCGGAAAGTTTCGACAGCCTCGCCGATCTCGTCCAGCGAGCCCATGCCGGTGGACATCACCGTGGGCTTTCCGGTCGCGGCGATGCGGCGGATCAGCGGCAGGTCCACGAGTTCGAAGGAGGCCACCTTGTAGGCCGGCGTCTCCAGGCTCTCGAGGAGGTCGACCGCGGTGTCGTCGAAGGGCGTGGAGAACACGGTGATCCCCAACCGGCGGCCTTCCGCGAACAAGGCCTCGTGCCAGTCCCAGGGGGTCTGGGCCTCCTGGTAGAGTTCGTGGAGGCGCCGCCCGTGCCACAAGCCACCCTCGATCCGGAAATCCGGACCGTCATGGTCGATGGTCATGGTGTCGGCGGTGTAGGTCTGCAGCTTCACCGCGTCCGCGCCGGCTTCCTTGGCCGCCGCCATCACGGCGAGCGCCTTAGCCAGGCTGCCATTGTGGTTCGCCGACAGTTCGGCCACCACGTAGGGCGGCTGATCCGGACCGATGGGTCGGCCAGCGATGGCGAAGGTGCGATTGAACTCTGTCATGACGGTCCTTCTCACCCATTCGACCTCTGCGAAGCTCGCTTCGGGAGCAGGCAGCCGGTCGCTGATCACATCCAGCGCACCTTCTCGCGATCACGCCATCCGTCCAGCAAGGCGATCCTCTATCGCATCTGCGACCCGACCGCACCCTCCCCCGTCGCAGATCGAGGCGGCGATCTCTGACATGCGGCCGAGGGCCTGAGCGCTGATCTGGCTCGCCAGAACCTGAGCGATGGTCTCCGGCGTCGCGCTCGTCCAGTCGCCCGCATCGAGAATCGCGCCCGCTTCCACCAGCGCCCGAACGACGCCGCGTTGGTTGTCGGCGGTGACGACGACGCAGGCGGGAAGTCCGAGCGTGCAACGCTCCCACGTGATCACGCCGCCCGAACCCACGGAAAGGTCCGCCTCCGCAATCAGCCGCGCCATGTCCTGAGTCGCCACAAATATCCGGGAGCCAGCACCAAAGCTGGCCAGCTTGTCTCGAATTGCTCCTTCCGCCGAATATCCACTGCCAATGACGACGTCCACCGCAAGGCTGGGCCGCCAAAGAGAGAGGGCGTCAAGGGCGCGGGTGGTCAGATCGTGCGGGTCGGCCCCACCCATGCACACCAAGACCCGCTCGAGGCTGCCGTTCCTGCGGCGCATCGCCAGCGGGCGAAGCTGGGCGAAGGCCGGTCTCAGGAGCGCATATTGCGAGCCCAGCAGCATGGTGCAATCGGCGGGCGCCAGAGCGGCATAATCGGCGGTAGAACGACCGAATGTCTGATCCAGCAGAAAATCAGCGTCATGAGGGCGATCGGCAAGATCGTCGATGACCATGATTCGCGCTGCCCAGTCGCGGCACTCGCGTTCGAAAACGGCGTCGCGCCGATAGTGATCCACGATCAGCAGATCGACAGGGTGTTCGAGCCGCGAACCGATCGTGCCGGCCTCGTCCTGCTCCGCAGCCTCTGTCAGTTCGAGAAGCGGAAAGCCGGCCGCCGCCAGCGCCGGCGACGTCGTGGAACTGCTTCGAAGCGTCGCGAAGACGCATTTCCAGCCGCGCCGCGCCAATTCTTCGGCAAGCGCGAGAGATCGGCTGACATGGCCACCTCCGATGATCCAGGAGGCGTCGCATCGAAAGAGCGCAGTCCTGCCCGAGCTCATGCGGTCCCGCCCGGCATCGGGAGTTCACTCATAGCCTGCCGCCTCTCTTGCGCCATGCGAGGCACGAGGGGCCCGCTTCAGTGAACCCGGCCTTCAGGAACGCTCGCCATGATCCGACGTTCGCCTCATTGACGTGAGCGATCAGCCGCTGTGATCCGTCGAGAGATCCTACCGCCGTCTGGAGTGCGGCGGTGGCGACGCCAACGCCCTGATGCGCAGGCGAGACGAGGATCGCAACCTCCCGATCACCGCCAGACTTGGCGTCGAGCCTCAAGAATCCGGCGTCCTCATCGCCGTGAACGATGATGAAGAATGGTTCATCGGTCAGGGCCAGTCTCGTCGCGAACCACGCACTGTGTTCCTCCCAGGTCGGAGGACACGGATTGCGTGAATAGCGCCGCGCCCCTGGTTCGGTCTGCCAGTGGAAGACGCGGTCACAATCCTCCGGTGCGGCCGGTCGAAGCCGGACGGCCAGTCCTTGCCGCGATCGGATGCTCTCCGTGGGCATCGCCAACTACCCCGCGATTTCGCCCAGCGCTTCGGCCACGCGGTCCGCGTCGGCGTCCGTCATTCCCGGATAGAACGGGATGGACAGGCAGCGCTCGTAATAGGTGCGGGCGCCAGGGAGGTCGAGGTCGCCGTAGCGGTCGCGGTAGTAGGGCTGGAGGTGGAGCGGCAGGTAATGCACCTGCGTGCCGACGCCGCGGGCCCGCAGCGCTTCCATGGCGCGTCGCCGCGTCGTGCCGAGACCGGCGAAGTCGACCAGCACGGCGTAGAGGTGCCAGCCGTGCGGCGCGCCGGTGCGCGGGACGGGGCGCAGGCGAGGCGCGAGCGGCGCGAGCAGCCGGTCGTAGCGTGCCGCGATCTCCCGCCTGCGCGCGAAGAAACGGGGCAGCTTCGGCAGCTGGCTCAGGCCCAGCGCGCAGAGCACGTCGGGGATCCTGTAGTTCCAGCCGATCTCGTGCATCTCGTAGTACCAGGGGTTGGGCGTGTTGTCGTCGAAGGCCAGGTCCTGGTTCAGGAACCGGTCGGCGTCCCGCACCATGCCGTGCGACCGAAGCTCACGCATGCGCCGGTCGAGCCCGGGGTCGGCGGTGGTCGTCACGCCGCCCTCGCCGGTCGCGATGCCCTTCACGGGGTGGGTCGAGAAGCACGCCAGCCGGGAATGCCGCGTCGCCCCGGCGTCGGCCGCTCCAAGGGCGTGGCAGGCGTCCTCGACGAGGGCGATCCCCTTCGCTTCCGCCAGCTCCGCGAGGCCGGGCATGTCGCAGACCTGCCCGTTGAGGTGCACGGGAAGCGCAGCCGTGACCTTCAGCCCGCCGGCTGCGGCGCGGTCCAGGGCGGCGGCGAACGTCGCGGGAGTGAGCAGCCCCGTGTCCGGGTCGACATCCGCCAGCACCGCCTCGGCCCCGGTCATGCGCACGACATTGGCCGTCGCGAGGAACGTGACGGCGGGCACGACCGCGGCCTGGCCGGGCCCGAGGTCGATCGCCATCGCCGCGAGGTGGAGGGCGGCGGTGCCGCTGTTGCTCGCGACGGCGTGAGCCGCTCCGGTCGCCGCCGCGAAGGCTTGCTCGAATTCGGCGACCTTGGGCCCGGTCGTGAGGAAGTCGCTCCTCAGCGCAGCCGCGACGGCCGCGACGTCGTCGTCCTCGATCGTCTGGCGGCCATACGGAAGGAACCCCTGGGCCATCCCCGCCTAAGCCTCCGGCCTGCCGAGCAAACGGGCCATCTCGGCGCGGCCGAACCACTCCGAGTTGCTGTCGGACGCGTAGCGGAAGCTTTCCGCCACCGGTCGATGATCGCCCAGGTGGTCCAGCCTGAAGCGGCGCGAGGGCGGGCAGATGACGTAGCGGTCGTCGAGTTCGAGCGTCATGCGCGCATCGTCCTCGGTCACCATCACCTCATGCAGCTTCTCGCCCGGACGGATGCCGACGACACGGTGCGGCAGGTTCGGGGCCATGACCTCCGCGAGGTCCGTGACCCGCATCGACGAGATCTTCGGGATGAAGATCTCGCCCCCCTTCATCATCGCGATGCTGGAGAGGACGAAGGCGACGCCCTGGGCCAGCGTGATGAAAAATCGCGTCATGCGCGGGTCGGTGATCGGGAGGTCCGCCGCGCCCTCGCGGATCAGGCGCTCGAACAGCGGCACGATGGAGCCGCGCGAGCCGATGACGTTGCCGTAGCGGACCACCGCGAACGCCGTGCCCTGGTCGCCGGAGAGGTTGTTGGCCGCCACCATGATCTTGTCGGCGGCCAGCTTGGAGGCGCCGTAGAGGTTGATGGGGTTCGCCGCCTTGTCGGTGGAGAGCGCCAGCACCTTGCGAACGCCGGTGCGCAGGGCCGCCTTCACCACGTTCTCGGCGCCGTGCACGTTCGTCAGGATGCACTCGAACGGATTGTACTCCGCGGTCGGCACGATCTTCAGCGCCGCGGCGTGCACGACGATGTTGACGTCGCGCATCGCGAGTTCCAGCCGGGAGACGTCGCGCACGTCGCCGATGAAGAATCGCAGCCTGTCGAAGAGCGACGGCCCCAGCGCCTGCAGCTCCTGGGCCATGGTGTCCTGCTTCTGCTCGTCGCGCGAGAAGATGACCAGCCTGCGAGGCGGGTTGTGCATCAGGAGGTTCTTCACCAGCGCCCGGCCGAACGAGCCCGTACCGCCTGTCACGAGCACGGAACTGGTGGACAGATCGAGCGTCGGCAGCTCGAAGGATCGCTGGAGTACAGTCACCGGTTCATCCGTCAAGAGAGGGCCACGGGCAAGGCCCGGCTTGCAATCGTCTGCCGGACCGACAACGCGGGGCTGTCGAGGGGTCGATCGCCGGGCCGCACCCAAGGCGCCATCGTGCATAAGGCTTCTCGACCGTCCGGGTCAACTCTGCACGGCCCCGTCCAGCCCAGGCAGGGCGGCTTCATCCGCCCGTGCGAGCCAGGAGCCGGGCGTAGAGGCCGGCCATCACCTGCCGCACCGCAGGGGTGGAGAACCGCTCGACGATCCTGTCGCGCGCTGCGCGCCCCATCCTCGTCCGCAGGCCGGGATCGGACGCGAGGCGCTGCAGCGCGTCCGCGACGGCCGCGTGGTCTCCCACCGGGGTCAGGAAGCCGTCGACGCCGTCCCGCACCAGTTCCCGGCAGCCCGGCACGTCCGTTGCGATGACCGGCCGGCCGCAGGCCATCGCCTCCACCAGCGACCGGGGCAAGCCCTCGCGCTTCGAGAGGAGGATCGCGACCTCGTGGGCCCGCCACACGGAGCCCACGTCCGAACTCGGCCCTGTCCAGGCGATCCCGGGCTCGCCGGACCACTGCCGGAGGGTGGCCTCGTCGAGGCTCCGGCGGTTCCGGGCGTCCGGCGCGCCGACGAGTTCGAGCGTCACCGCCACCCCTCGCCCACGGGCCAGGCGCACGGCCTCCACGGCCGTGTCGATCCCCTTGGGATAGGTCATGCGGGAGACGACCGCACAGCGCAACGGACCCTCCGTCGAGGGGTCGAACGCGTCCTGCGCGGGAGCGAAAGCATCGGTGTCCACGCCGGCGCCGCCGACCAGCACGACCTTGCGCTCATCGGCCGGATCGAGGCCAAACACGCGGGGGTCATCGGCGTTCTCGAAGAGGGTGGTCACTCCCGGAGCGCGAAACAGCGCCGCGAGCGCCAGGCGTACGCCGCTCCTCAGGACTTTCGTCACCGGGTCGGGCTCGATCCAGAGATGGCCGAGGCCGGTGGGCGCCAGGATCAGGGCCGGCGCTCCGGCCAGAACGGCGCCGATCCCGCCGGTGAGGACGCTGGGCAGCGAGATGGCGTGAACCAGGGCCGGCCGCTCACGCCGGATGGTCCGCTTGACTTCCAGGACGTTCCTGAGCGCCTGCAGGATGCTCAAGCTGCCGCGCCGGCTGGCCAGGGGCATGACTGACCAGCCCTCGGCCTCCAGCTTCGCCTTGGCTTCGCCGACATTGGCCATGATCGTCACGTCGAGCCCAAGGTCTCGTGCGGTCTCGGCCATGATCCGGAAATGCGACAGGAAGAACCAGTCCTCGTTGATGACGAAATGAATCGATCGGCGGTCCTTCATGAGCGTCCCTGCGCAGCGAAATTTGTCGAATCTTCGGTCCCAAATGGAACCACAATGGCGCCTGGAGCCTTCATGTACGGTTCATCGCAGGCCGGATAATCTGGTTCAGGTGGAGAGCTGATATCATGAGCGCGTTGGCGAAGCTGTTACATCAATTCCCGGCTCGCGGCTTCAGGAGAGCCATGCTCGCTGCGGCGGTCGCGATTGCGGCGGGCGCGCTGCCGGGCCTGGCCCAGGCCCAATCGGCGGGGGAAACGTCATGGCCGGTCATCGCGGCCGAGGGTCTGCCGGTGATTCTCGCCCAGGCCTGCCCGCCCGGCTACAACGCGGGCGGCGGCCGCTGCACCCCCAACCGGAACGACGGTGAATACGGCGGACGCGGGTATTATCGAGGCGGAGGGTACGGTCGCTACGATCGCTACGATCGCTATGGAGAGGTCGCTTGTCCCCCCGGCTACAATTCCGGTGGTGGCCGATGCACCCCCAATCGGAACGCGGACGATTATTACGGCCGGCGTTCCTACGGCTACGGCGCACCTTGTCCTCCGGGATATGACTCCTACCGCGGCCGGTGCGTGGAAAACCGTTACTGAGAAGCTCGTCCTGTAGACGTCTTCGGCGGAGGGAGGGATGTGATCCCGCCCTCTTCGTCGTCCCAACGTCACCTGCGGGCAGCCAGCGCAGTTGGTCCTATCGAGCCTGTTCCTCTGCCCGCAGGGCCAGCGCCCGCTCGATGCGGTCGCAGAAGACCTCCGCGGAATAGAGGCGCGTGAACTCTTCGTGAGCCCGCGCGGCGATCCCGTCGAGTGAGCCGGGGTCCCTTGCGACGGCCTTGATCCGATTGGCGAAGTCCGCTCCATCCGACGTCATCGAACAATTCACCCCATCCTGCAGCTCGTGGAAGCCGGACCGGTTCGCGCTGTGCACGATGGTGGGCAGGCCGAACCTGAAGGCGTCCACGATGCGCGTCCGGAAGCCCAGAGGGATCGGGGTCGGAACGAGCAAGGCCGCGGCCGCGGCATACTCCTCCATCAAGGCGTCCTCGCCGACGAAGCCGGGAACGGCGATGTTCCTGTGCGCAAGGAGCGGAGCGAGATCGGCAGGCGGCTTCCCGCCTCCGACGATGCGGATCGTGAATCGATCGGCGTCGAGATCGGCCCGCAGATGCGGGAGAACCTTTCGACAGAAGTAATAGAGGCCCGCCGTCGAGACCGTGGAGTTCAGGCTGCCGGCCATGAGGAAGGCCGGCGGGTTCCCGATTTTTCGGAGGAGCGGCGCGACCTCCCCCAACGGGTTGGGGAAGTAGAGGACGTCTCGCGAAAGCTTCTTCTGGTACTGTCGCGCGTGATTGTAGGCGTGCCCGATGATCAGATCGGCGGCGGCGAGGCCTTCGAGCATCGGCTTGTCGTCGATGGCGCGGACTGTTCCCCAAAGCCTTCGCAGCGCGAGCAATTTCGTCCGGACGCCGCCGTAGCGCAGCTCCGTCAGCCTCTTGAACAGGCCCGGCTGGTGTGGCGGATCATAAAAGGTGCAGACCACTGATCCCCGCGGTCTCGAACGCCGCGCCAGCTGGGCGGCTTCCCAGCCGAAGCAGTACACGATGTCCGCGTCCGCCTGCTGCACCGCCTGCGTGATCTGCTCCGCCGTGTCGGGCTGACCGCGGAGCACGAAGGAATACGAGACGTGCTCCTGCGGACCGGCCGCCCTGACAGCCGCTTCGGCGGCCTCGGGGCCCGGCCATTTCGCCGGCTTCATCACGCCGAGCACAGAAACGGCATAGCCGAGGCGCGCGAAAGCCAGCGCCAGCGCATGAGAGATCATGGGCGAGCCGCCGCCTGTCGAGGACGGCAGCCATCCCGGCGAAGCCACGAACAGGATGCGTCGGGTCGGACCTGGAGATTGCGCGTCCGAATGCGTAAGAAGGCCGCCCTCGCTGTGCATGTTCATGGTGGCTGAACGTTTTCTCTCGCCACTTGGGTCCATCCTCTGCTTGGATCCGCTGGTCGCGGTCCCATGTCTGCAGCGATGCGGCGCGTGGATGGGTAGCGTGTGAAGCTGGCGGGTGGGCTTTGAGGGCCGCGTACGTCAGCGCGCGCTTGGTTTTGTTATGAGATAAGAAATGAGTTCAAGCAAGTTAATTGGCGTTCTGGGTCTCGGCTATGTCGGGTTACCCGTCGCCGTCGCTTTCGCGGCTGCTTCATCGGACGCGCGCGTGGTGGGCTTCGATATCGATGCGCGCCGGATCGATGAACTCCGATCGGGGTTCGACCGCTCCCGCGAGGTCGACCCCCCTGCCCTGCGCGCGTCGTCCCTGCACGTCACGAACGACCCGGGCGATCTGGCCGCCTGCAATTTCTTCATCGTCACGGTCCCCACGCCGATCGACGCCGCCCGCAGGCCTGACCTGGGCGCCCTCCTCGCAGCGTCCCGGACCGTGGGAGGAGTGCTGAAGCGGGGCGACATCGTAGTGTACGAATCGACCGTTTATCCCGGGGCTACGGAGGAAGAGTGCATTCCCGTGCTGGAGGCGAGCTCCGGCCTCACCTTCGGCCGGGATTTCACCGTCGGCTACTCACCCGAGCGCATCAATCCCGGCGACCGGGAGCACCGCTTCGAGACGATCACAAAGGTGGTCTCGGGCTCGGACGCCCGCACTCTCGACGTCATCGCCGGCGTTTATGGCTCCGTGGTGAAGGCCGGCATCCATCGCGCCCCCTCGATCAAGGTCGCGGAGGCCGCCAAGGTGATCGAGAACACCCAGCGCGATCTCAACATCGCCTTCATGAACGAGTTGTCCATCATCTTCGACCGGCTCGGCATCGACACCGGCGACGTGCTGGCCGCGGCGCGGACAAAGTGGAACTTCCTGCCGTTCTCGCCGGGCCTTGTCGGCGGGCACTGCATCGGCGTCGACCCGTATTACCTCACCTATCGGGCGGAGAAGGCGGGCTACCATCCCGAAGTGATCCTGGCCGGGCGGCGGACCAACGACGCCGTCGGCGTGCGTGTGGCGAGGGAATGCATCCGGCTCCTGCTGGCGAGCGGCCGGGCGAACCCCACGGCCACCGTGCTGGGGCTGACTTTCAAGGAGAACGTGCCCGACACCCGAAACTCGAAGGTGGCCGACATCGTCGCCGAGCTCCGCAGCTTCGGCGTCGAGGTCCAGGTCCACGATCCCCTGGCGGATCCCGGCGACGCCGAGCGCCAGTATGGCCTTTCGCTGACGCCGCTGGCCGAACTGCGGCCCGCCCACGCCGTCGTGCTCGCCGTGCCGCACGCCTCCTATCTCGAGGGCGGCTGGCCTCTCATCGCCTCGATCCTCGATCCGACGGGAATCGTCTTCGACGTGAAGGGCGGCCTCTCGCGCGAAGGACGCCCCGAGGGCGTGCAGCTCGTGCGCTTGTGAGGGCGGCGACGGGTCCGGAAGCCGTCGGCCCTGAGCCTCACTGCGCGCCCTGCCGCAGCCGCTCCACGATCGCCCGGGCCGCGACTTCGTGCCCGTACTCGTTCCAGTGGTTGTCGGATTCGAACTCGAACGTCTTGTGGTGCTCGGCCCAGTCCGCCGCGAAAGCCGGCTGCAGGTCGAGGAACGCGATCCCCTGCGCCTTCGCCGTTTCTGCGGCGATGGCGTTGAGGGCGAGGGCCGGGCTCGAGGCCTGCCCGGCTTCGATGGCCCGGCGGTCGCCGTCCATCACGATCAGCAGCGATGAACCGGCGGCCTTGGCGAGCGTCGCAAGGCGCGTCAAGCCGTGCGCCGTCGCCGCGCGGATGTCCGGCTCCGAGGCCAGCACCGATTGCACGTCGATGTTGGCGGCGTAACGGGGGTCGCCCTCCGCCCGCGCCGGGCCGAGGATGGCGTCGAGCACCATCTGCGGGCGGACCTGCCAGCGATACAGGAAGAAGCGCGCCAGCGCGGTGCGGCGCAGGGTGTCCACGAAGCCCGGACGCCATGGCTGCGGCGGAATCTCGCCGAGGACCTTGCCATCCTTGACGTCGAACTTCAGGAAGCTCGACGTGTAGCGCCCCTGCTTGAACACGAAGCTCTCGTCGAAGTCGTTGTGGACGAGCAGCACGATGATGACGTCGGGATGGAAGCGCGCTGCCTCGCGCTCGACCATCTGGACGTACTGGCTGAGCGGCGCGCCCGAGATGCCGAAACGCAGCGTCTCGACCGGCCCGCCGGCGGACATCCCCTGCCCCATTCGCTCCGCGAACGTCGCGCCGACCGGCACCTGCAGCGCCTCCACGAAGCTGTCGCCGACCACGGCGATACGCTTCACGCCGGCCTGCCGGTCCACGGCGTAGTCGGGCAGCGGCGAGTTCCAGCCCTGGGCGTTGATCGAATACGGCGCCGCCACGTCGTCCTTCACCCGCCAGACGCCCGTCTGGTTCGGCGCATAGCGTACGACCTCGTTGACGAAGGCGTTCTGCGGCACGTCGCTGCCGGGCAGCACGAAGCGGAACACGACGAACTCGCAGAAGGCGAGGAACAGCACCGTGCTCAGCAAGGCGACGCCGAGGTTGACCAGGATGGACCGAAGCCGGCCGGAGCGGGAGGTTTGCATCGCTCAATCCAGCGCGAAGGCGGACTTGTAGTCGCGCGCCAGGGCGCTGTCCTGCCGGTCCTTGCGCATCAGGCAAGGGCCCGCCACCAGCATCTCGATGTCCGAGCCCATGAAGCACCGGAAGGCGTCTTCCGGCGTGCAGACAATGGGTTCGCCGCGCACGTTGAAGCTCGTGTTGATCAGCACGGGGCACCCCGTCCGGGCCTTGAATGCGCTCAGAAGGGCGTGAAAGCGCGGGTTCGTCTCGGCGTGGACCGTCTGCAGCCGCGCGGAATAGTCGACATGGGTCACCGCCGGGATCTCGGAGCGGACGACGTTCAGCTTGTCGATGCCGAAGAGCGCCTGCTCCTCCGCGCTCATGGCGCGCCGGCGCGCCTCCACCACGTCGGCGACGATGAGCATGTAGGGGGAGGCGCCCTCGTGCTCGAACCACTCGGCGACGTCCTCCGCCAGCACGGCCGGCGCGAAGGGGCGGAACGACTCGCGGTACTTCACGCGCAGATTGAGCGTCTTCTGCATCTGCGGGCTGCGCGGATCCCCCAGGATGGAGCGGTTCCCCAGCGCCCGGGGGCCGAACTCCATCCGGCCCTGGAACCAGCCGACCGCCTGGCCCTCGTCCAGCGCCGCCGCCGTCCGGGCCATCAGAGACGCTTCGTCGAGCGTCTCGAACACGGCTCCGGCGGCCGTCAGCCGGGCGGCGATGTCCGCCTCCCCGAAATCGGGGCCGAGATACGCGCCGTGCATCGCGTCGAGCGCGCCGCCTGGGCTGCGCGCTCCGCCGAACTCGCGGTGGTGCAGCGCCAGCGCCGCGCCCAGCGCCCCGCCCGCGTCGCCCGCGGCCGGCTGCACCCAGATCTCGTCGAAATGCCCGTCCCGCAGGATCTTGCCGTTGGCGACGCAGTTCAGCGCCACGCCGCCCGCCAGGCACAGGTTGCGCTCTCCCGTCTCCCTGGCGAGGGCGCGCGTCATCCTGAGGACGATCTCCTCGGTCACCGCCTGGATGGAGGCTGCGATGTCCATGTGGAAGCCGGTGAGCAGCGCCTCGCCGCGGCGCGCGGGCTGGCCGAACAGCGCGGCGAAGCGCTCGTTCGTCATGGTGAAGCCGCCCATGTAGTCGAAAAAGCTCTGGTCCAGCCGGAAGCTGCCGTCCTCCTTCAGGTCCACCAGATTGTCGAGAATGGTGTGGGCGAAGCGCGGCGCGCCGTAGGGCGCGAGGCCCATCAGCTTGTACTCGCCGGAATTGACCTTGAAGCCCGCATAGTAGGTGAAGGCGGAATAGAGCAGCCCCAGCGAATGCGGGAAATGCAGCTCCTTGACGATGTCCAGCTTCGCGCCGTCCCCCAGCGCCACCGACGCCGTCGGCCACTCGCCGACGCCGTCGAGCGTCAGCACCAGCGCGCGCTCGAAGGGCGACGGATAGAAGGCGCTGGCGGCGTGGCTGAGGTGATGCTCGCCAAAGCGCAGCCGCGCGGCATCGAAGGCGGGATCGATCGCCTTGAGCTCGTCCGTGAGCAGGCTCTTCTGGAACAGCTTCTCGCGCAGCCACAGCGGCATGGCGGCGAGAAACTGCCGGAAGCCGGCCGGTGCGAGCGAGAGATAGGTCTCGAGCAGGCGCTCGAACTTCAGGAACGGCTTTTCGTAGAACACCACCGCGTCGAGTTCGCCGAGCGTGGCCCCGGCTTCCGCGAGGCAATAGCGCACGGCGTTGGATGGGAAAGCCGGGTCGTGCTTGATCCTCGTGAAGCGCTCTTCCTGGGCCGCCGCGAAGGGCTTGCCGTCCACCACGAGCGCGGCCGCGGAGTCGTGGTAGTAGGCGGAAATCCCCAGGATGCGCATGCCGGGCCTAGAACAGCGCGTAGATGAAGGGCGCCACGGCTGAACCCTTCGCCAGCACCAGGAGCCCGCCCAGCACGGCCATCATCAGCACGATCGGCATCAGCCAGTACTTCTTGCGCGCCAGCAGGAACTCGCCGAGTTCGCTCAGGAACGACATGGCATCCCCTCAATACTGCTTCGTCATCGGGCCGGGAGGCGTCGTCCGCTGGACCCAGTAGGTCGCAGCCTGACGATCGAACGCCATCGGAATGGGGCGCTTGCCGAAAAGCCGCATCAGGAAGCCGATCGGCGTCATCACGACGAAGAACATTGCACCCAGGAGCAGCGGATTGACGACGGCGTGAAGCAGCAGGCCCAGCCGGAACCACAGCCGGTTCAGGGGCTGCAGCACCTGCGGCGCGAGCAGCGCAGCACCGAGGAAGCAGACCGAGATCGCCGCCCAGACCCCTGCCCGTCCCCAGGACGCGTGCCAGAGCGAAAGCACGGTGAGCAGCGCGAAGAACGCCGCCATCACCTGGCCGAACTGGCGCGGGGATCCCGCCTTCAGCGTTTCGTGGCGATCCAGGGATTCGCCAGCCACCTGGCCGGCGGATCGCTTTTTCGAGACGCTCTCGGTCGGATCCCGCAAGCCGTGCACTCTATAGTTGTGTTCGCGGGCCTTTTAACCAAACGGCCAACAAAGAGCAACGGCGGCTCGGCCGATTGTGCGCGCCCAGGTTGCGTTACTCTCCCAATCACAGCGCTTGGGCCTTAAGACCCGTTTCACCCCTCCTTGCTATGGTTCCGCCGACCAAAGGAGGACGGAATGCGGGCGATCGAAATCGAGGACGGCGTGACCATCCGGTTCCCGCTGCGCTCCGAGGAGTTCGCGGACGGGTTCGAGGCTGGGCTCGTGGCCGCGGCTCTGACCGGTCTTCCGCACCGCCACGACGCCACCATCGCGGCCGGCACCATCCCGGCGATAACCAAGCTGGCCCGCTGCTACGGCTATCGGCTGGTGCAGGGACCGGAGGAGAACGGCATGGTTCGCCTCAGCCTGATCCGCGCAGACCTGCGCCCGAAGCTCTACGTCGTCCCCACCCCGGCCGTTCAGTCGGCGGACTGAAGGCCTCATCCCCCTCATCCTTTCGTCGAATCCGGCCGGCTTCGCTCAAAAACACGCGATTTCGTTCCCCCTTGGACATTGCCGGCCTTTTCCAATCTCCTATGTTGCCCGTGTGAAATCCCCGGCCCGCCGGGGCAATCGACCGCAAGAATGCGGTTCGCGCCGCCAGGGCGCACATGGAGGAAAGCTTGACGAACACGTCCCCCGCTCCGCGTCGCTCGACGCTCTCTCCCGTTTTCGGAACCCTCGCCCGGGCTCTGGCCCTCTCCGCCGCGACAGCGGCCCTCTCCTTCGCCGCGGCGGTGAGCCCGGCCGCAGCCGCCGACGGCGTCAAGATCGGCGTCCTGAACGACCAATCCGGCGTTTATGCCGACTACGGCGGCAAGTGGTCGGTCGAGGCCGCGAAGATGGCGGTCGAGGATTTCGGCGGCTCCGTGCTGGGCCAGAAGGTCGAGATCGTCTCGGCGGACCACCAGAACAAGCCCGACATCGCCTCCAACATCGCGCGCCAGTGGTACGACGTGGACGGCGTCGACATGATCACCGAGCTGACCACCTCCTCGGTGGCGCTGGCGGTGCACGACCTCTCCAAGCAGAAGAAGAAGATCGACATTGTGGTCGGCGCGGCCACGTCGCGCCTCACGGGCGACGCCTGCCAGCCCTATGGCTTCCACTGGGCCTTCGACACCCGCGCCCTCGCGGTTGGCACAGGCGGCGCGCTCACCAAGGCGGGCGGCGACACCTGGTACTTCCTCACGGCGGACTACGCCTTCGGCTACCAGCTGGAGGAAGACACCACCAAGCTGGTGAAGCAGGAGGGCGGCAAGGTGCTCGGCTCCGTGCGCCATCCCCTGAACAACGCCGACTTCTCGTCCTTCCTGCTTCAGGCCCAGGCGTCCGGCGCGAAGGTGGTCGGCCTCGCCAACGCCGGCCTCGACACCACCAATTCGGTGAAGCAGGCGGCCGAGTTCGGCATCACGGCCGGCGGCCAGAAAATCGCCGGGCTGCTGATGACGCTCGCCGAAGTGCACGGCCTCGGCCTCAAGGCCTCGCAGGGGCTGGTGCTGACGGAAGGCTTCTACTGGGACCTCGACGACCAGTCCCGCGCCTTCGCCGACCGGTACTTCAAGCGCACCCAGCGCATGCCCAGCATGATCCAGGCCGGCACCTACTCCGCCGTGCTGTCCTACCTGAAGGCCGTGAAGGCGGCCGACAGCAAGGACACCGAGAAGGTCGCCGCCAAGCTCAAGGAGCTTCCCGTCGACGACGTGTTCGGCCGGGGCGGCAAGGTCCTCGCCAACGGCCGCATGGTGCACGACATGTACCTCTTCGAGGTGAAGAAGCCCGAGGACAGCAAGAAGCCCTGGGACTACTACAAGCTCCTGTCCACGATCCCCGGCGAGAAGGCCTTCTTCAGCGTGGCCGAGAGCGGCTGCCCCACGGCCAAGTAGAAGCCGGCGTTCAGCTTTGGGAGCCGGGCCGCGTGGGCCCGGCTCCCTCCCCCTTCCCCCAAGGTCCGATGATGTCCGCGCCATCCGCCATCCTGGAAGCACGGGGGCTCACCAAGGAGTTCCTGGGCTTCGTCGCCGTGAAGAACGTCGACCTGTCCGTCCGGCGGGGATCGATCCACGCCCTCATCGGTCCCAACGGCGCAGGGAAGACCACCGTCTTCAATCTCCTCACGAAGTTCCTGACGCCCAGCGGCGGTACGATCCTGTTCGACGGGTCGGACGTGACGCGGGAGCAGCCGGCCGCGGTGGCCCGGCGCGGGCTCGTGCGGTCCTTCCAGATCTCGGCCACGTTCCCGCACCTCACCGTGCTGGAGAACATCCGCGTCGCCCTGCAGCGCAAGGCGGGCCTCGCCACCCAGTTCTGGCGCTCGGACAAGGTGCTGCGCTCGCTCGACGGGCGCGCCCGAGAGCTCATCGCCGCGGTGAACCTCGATCCCTACACCGACATTCCCGCGGTCGATCTCAGCTATGGCCGCAAGCGCGCGCTGGAGATCGCCACCACGCTGGCGCTCGATCCCGTGATGCTGCTCCTCGACGAGCCGATGGCGGGCATGGGCCACGAGGACATCGACCGCGTGGTCGAGCTCATCCGCAGCGCCGCCGAGGGACGCACCGTCCTCATGGTGGAGCACAACCTCTCGGTCGTCGCCAACCTCTGCGACACCATCACGGTGCTGCAGCGGGGCGAGGTCATCGCGGAGGGCTCCTACGACGTCGTGTCGCGCGATTCCCGCGTCCGCGAGGCCTATCTCGGCATGGAGGAAGCCTGATGGCCGCCGGCCCACCGCTGCTGGAAATCCGGGACCTGCAGGCGTGGTACGGCGAGAGCCACGTGCTGCACGGCGTCTCCCTGGAGGTGCGGCAAGGCGAGACTGTCACCCTCATCGGCCGCAACGGCGCGGGCAAGACGACGACCCTGCGCTCGATCGTCGGCATCCTGCGCAAGCGGACGGGCGTCATCAGGCTGGGCGAGCACGATCTGCTCGCCCTCCCGCCGCACCGCGTGGCCCATGCCGGGCTCGGCTACGTGCCGGAGGAGCGGGGCATCTTCGCCAGCCTCAGCGTGCAGGAGAACCTGCTCCTGCCGCCCCGCATCGCGGAAGGCGGCATGTCCGTCGAGGAGATCTACCGCCTGTTCCCGAACCTGCAGGAGCGGCGCAACAGCCCCGGCACCAAGCTCTCGGGCGGCGAGCAGCAGATGCTGGCCATGGCCCGCATCCTGCGCACTGGCGCGCGCGTGCTGCTGCTGGACGAACCGACCGAAGGGCTCGCGCCCGTGATCGTCCAGCGTATCGGCGAGGTCATCCGCCGGCTGAAGCAGCTCGGCTACACCATTCTGCTGGTGGAGCAGAACTTCCGCTTCGCGGCGAAGCTGGCCGATCGGTTCTACGTCATGGAGGACGGCAAGGTGATCGACGGCTTCCCCGCGTCCGAGCTCGAGGCCCGGGCGGACGCGCTGCACGAAGCGCTGGGGGTCTGAACGCATGACCACCCTGTTCGGCATTCCGGCCGCCGCCCTCTACGGGCAGCTCCTCATCGGGCTCATCAACGGATCCTTCTACGCCCTCCTCTCCCTCGGCCTCGCGGTCATCTTCGGCCTCCTCAACGTCATCAACTTCGCCCACGGCGCGCTCTACATGCTCGGCGCTTTCGTCGCCTGGCTCGCCCTGCAGTACCTCGGGATCAACTACTGGGCCGCGCTCATCCTCGTGCCCATCGCCATCGGCCTGTTCGGCGTGCTCATCGAGCGGCTCACCCTGCGGCGGATCGCGGGGCTCGATCCGCTTTACGGCCTGCTGCTCACCTTCGGGCTCACCCTCGTGATCGAGGGCCTGTTCCGCTACTGGTACGGCTCCTCCGGCCAGCCCTATTCGCCGCCTCCGCAGCTCAGCGGCGGCGTCAACCTCGGCTTCATGTTCCTGCCGATCTACCGCGGCTGGGTGGTCGTCGCCTCCGTCGTCGTCTGCTTCGCGACCTGGTTCATCATCGAGCGCACGCGCCTCGGCGCCTATTTGCGCGCAGCCACCGAAAACCCTGCCCTGGTGCAGGCCTTCGGCATCAACGTGCCGCTGCTGATCACGCTCACCTATGCGGGTGGAGTGGCGCTGGCCGGGTTCGCCGGCGTGCTCGCGGCTCCGATCTATCAGGTCAGCCCCTTGATGGGATCGAACCTCATCATCATCGTGTTCGCGGTGGTGGTCGTCGGCGGCATGGGCTCCATCCTCGGCGCCATCGTCACCGGCTACATGCTGGGCGTGCTCGAAGGACTGACCAAGGTGTTCTATCCGCAGGCCTCGGCGATCGTGATCTTCGTCGTCATGGCCGTCGTGCTGCTGGTGCGCCCGGCGGGACTGTTCGGGCGGGGAGATTGAGATGACAGCCGCACCCACCGCCGCGCCCCGCGCCTCCGCCCCTTCCCCGGCGCGCCCGTCGGAGGACAGGACCGCCTTGCTCGGGGCCGTCGCCCTGGCGGCGCTGTTCGGCCTCGCGCCCTTCGTCCTCTATCCCGTCTTCGTGATGAAGGTGATGTGCTTCGCCCTCTTCGCGGCGGCCTTCAACCTGCTCATCGGCTATGTCGGCCTGCTCTCCTTCGGCCATGCGGCGTTCTTCGGCACGGGGGCGTATCTCGCCGCCCACGCCGCGAAAGTCTGGGGCCTCGATCCCCTGCTGAGCGTGCTCGTGGGCGCGGCTGCGGGCGCGGCGCTGGGCCTCGCGATCGGCTATCTCGCGATCAAGCGCAAGGGCATCTACTTCTCGATGATCACGCTGGCGCTGTCGCAGATGGTGTTCTTCATCGCGCTGCAGGCGCCTTTCACCGGCGGCGAGGACGGCATCCAGGGTATTCCGCGCGGGATGCTGTTCGGTGTGGTCGACCTCGGCCAGCCGCTGGCCATGTACCTCCTCGTGCTCGCGATCTTCCTCTTCGGCATGTTCGCGCTCTGGCGCATCGTGCACTCGCCCTTCGGCCAGATCCTCAAGGCCATCCGCGAGAATGAGCCGCGCGCCATCTCGCTGGGCTACGACGTCGCCCGCTACAAGCTCATCGCCTTCGTCATCTCGGCGGGGCTCGCCGGGGCGGCGGGCGGAGCGAAGTCGCTCGTCTTCCAGCTCGCATCCCTGACGGACATCACCTGGCAGATGTCGGGCGAGGTGATCCTCATCACGCTGCTCGGCGGCATCGGCACGATGCTGGGGCCGGTGGCGGGCGCGATCATCGTGATCACGCTGGAGAACTACCTCGCGACCTTCGACTTCCCGGTGACCGTGCTGATCGGGGCCATCTTCGTCGCCTGCGTGCTGCTGTTCCGGCGGGGGGTCGTGGGCGAAGTGGAGCATTGGCTGCGCCGCCGCCGCTGATGGGCGGGTTCTGTCCTCGTCTTCGAGCCCGCCGCCCCACTGGCTTGCCCCAGGCTCCGGGCGTCACTCGGCATGCCCGGCTCGCCCGTGGTTCCGTTAACCCCTGCGTTTAAGCTTGAACTTGTGTTAACTGGCGCTGGGAACTACGGATCCCTGCCGCTTTGCAAGGCGATGCGACAGATGGGCCCTCAGTCGAGGAGATCGGGATGCGGGAAAGCCTGTTGAGATTTGCGCCTTCGCTGGTCGCGTTGCTCGCATTCCTCCTGATGGGCTTCCTCTACCTGACGCACAGGACCCTTTACTTTCAAGTCTTACAGGGAACGGGGATAAATCCCTGGGATTTTCCCTTCCTGGACGCCGAATTCGTTTTCACGATGAAGGATTGCTGGCAGCGGGGCTTTGACATCTACGCCCTCATCCCCTGCGACTCCGTGCCCGGCAACAAGATGCCCTATTCGCCGCTCTGGCCACGCCTGCCGTTCCCGACCGCCAGGATGGCCCGGATTCCCGTGGGAATCGTCACGGACATCGTGTTCATCCTGTCCGTATCGCTGTTCCTGCCACGCGCGCGCTCGGTCTTCGACTCCGTGCTCATCACATTGGCGATGCTGTCGACCATGGTCGTCTTCGCCATGGAACGAAACAATGTGGATGTGTGGATCTATCTCTGGATCCTGGCCGGCGTGCTGATTTACATGCGAGGAGGAGTGGCGTCGTATCTGAGCTATGGGATGTTCTTCTTCGTCACCCTGCTGAAGTACTACCCCATCGCGATGTTCATCCTCGCCCTTCGTGAGCGGCCTCGCACCGTTGTCCTGTTGGGGGCGCTGTGCGTCATTGGACTGGCGGTCTTCTGGTTTGTCTTCCGAACCGAACTCCCGCGATCCCTGGCGAATGTTCCCGGCGGGAGGCCGTTTTCGGATCTCGTCGGGATCGCGAACCTGCCACGCGGCATCCTCGAGATCGCGGCTGACACGTTGAAATCCAACAAGACGATCGAGGTCATCTCCGTCCGCCTGATGAGAGCGGTGGTCATGCTCGGGGTCCTGGCCTGGGGGTGGTGGATCTCACGCCGGGTGCTTTTCAGGACCGCTTTCGCCAGCCTCGCTCCGTCAGACGCGATCTGGCTCGTGATGGGCTGCAGCGTCATGTCCGCCTGCTACCTGGCGGGACAGAGCATCAGCTATCGCGGGATCTTCCTGATGCCGGTGATCACCGGCCTGCTCGCGATGCGCAGGCAGAGCGGCGCAGGCGTCGTCGCAACCACCGCGGTTCTCTGCGTCATTCCCCTGATGTGGATGGAGGCGATCCGCTTCTGGACGGCTATGCCCGTCGATCAGATCGAGGCCGCACGGCAGGAGGGATGGCTCTGGATCGTGATGTGGGGGTGCCGCGAGGTGCTCTGGCTTGGGCTGGCCGGCGTCATGATCGCGGTTCTCCTCGTCTACATCGAGAACTCGCCGGCCTTCCGCCAGTCCATGGCCGTCGTGGTCCGGTATTTCCCAGGGTTGCCCTGGAGCCCTGGCGCCGCGCAGCCCGGCGGCGTCGGATCCCGCCGACCCTGACCCTGTGGTTAACGAAACCTTGACGCGCTGGTGAAGTAGCTCACAGCGGCGCCCGGCTCGACGCGCAAATCTCCTTCCATGATGGCTCTGACATCGAGGGAGATTTCCATGACGACCCGTCTCGAAACCCGCTCATCCCCGCTTCGCCTGGCCTGCGCCGGGCTGGCTCTCGGCCTCGCCGGCCTGCTCGGAACGGCCGCTCCGGCCGCTGCCGACGAGCCCGAGCTCGTCTGCGGCTCGCCTCGCGAACCCATCCAGCAGATCCTGACGCTGGCGTCGCAGGATCCCGAGCTGAAAGTCTTCGTCCTCGAAGGCGAAGAGGCGAAGGTCTACCTGAGCCTCGTCAACAACGTCGCGCCGAGGACCGAGTATCGCGGCGAAGCGGTCGTGGGCCTGGAGCGCAAGGACGGCTCGGCCGTGATCGGCCTGCTGCGCGACCATGGCAAGGTGCTGTGCACCTTCGTGGTGCTCGCGCCGCTGATGCACCACTCCGCTTTCGCGACCGCGCGCAACGCCGCCTGAGCCGGCCGCTCCACGTCCGCGTGGCCGCGCCGGGGGACCGAGAGGCCGCCGCACGCCTGCAGGATTGCGGTTACTTCGGAGCCGCTGGCCCTGCCTCGCCGGCCTGCCCTTGCGGCCCTGCCGGGCCGGGTGGCCCCGCCGGACCGGGCGGGCCCGCTGGGCCAGTCTCCCCCTTGGGACCCTGGGGCCCTGGGGCGCCGGGATCTCCCTTGACGCCGATCGGGCCGCGTTCACCCGGAGCGCCCTGCGGTCCCGGAGGACCCTCGGGACCCCTGGGGCCCTGCGGACCCGCCGGACCGGCCTCGCCCTTCGGCCCCGCGGGGCCGGATGCGCCGGGATCCCCCTTCACGCCCATTGGCCCGCGCTCGCCGGCGGGCCCCTGCAAGCCCGCGACGCCCTGGACGCCGGCCGGGCCGGTCGCCCCCGTGTCGCCCTTGGGACCGGCCGCGCCGGCGACGCCCGGCTCGCCCTGCGGTCCGGCCGGACCCTGCGCGCCGCAGTTCGCGATGACGGCCTCGCGCGTGTCCGGGCCCGCGGTCAGGGTCACCTTGCAGGTGGGCGGGAAATAGGGGATGCGGAACACGAAGAGCCCGTCCTTGTCCGACGTCGCAGTGTACTTGCCGTCCAGCGAGACCGTCACGCCGGGCTGCCCCACATTGCCGGCCACGCGGAGATCCCCGCGCGCAATGTCGGCCTGGAGCATGCGCATTTCGGCCGAGGCCGCGCTTGAGAACAGACAGCAAGAACACGCCAGAATTGCGCTGAATCGCATGGATGTCGCCTTCCCCTGCGCGCTGCCGGGAACTGACGTCCCGGTCGGATGCAACTTAGTAGTGCAACGCTTGGCAGGCGCGTCAAGTGCGGGCGGCAGTTGCTCAAGCCGCCGTGGGCTGGACCAGCGACACGAAACTGTCGACCCGTCTTTGCAGTGCGCCCACGCGCCCGGCCATGGCATCGGCTGAAAATACGACCACCTTGGCGTCCTGGTCCGCCGACAAGGACGAGTTCACGACGTCGTCCATCGAGCGCACGACGTCCTCCATCCGCTTGGAGAGCGCTTCGCTGGAGAGCACGAGAGCCCGCGCCGCGACGGCCTGGTCGGTCAGCGCCGCGTCCACCTGGTCGGATACGGAATGGAGCTGCGTGATCACGCTCAGCATGCCGCCCATCACCGAGATGGCGGCCGAGGTGCGATCGCGGACCAGGACGATCCGGCTGGCGATGTCGGAAGTCGCATGCGCCGTCGCGGAGGCGAGCGACTTCACCTCGCTGGCCACGACGGCGAAGCCTCGTCCCGCCTCGCCTGCCCGCGCGGCCTCGATGGCGGCGTTCAGGGCGAGCAGGTTCGTCTGGTTGGCGATGGCGCTGATCAGCCGGACGATGCCGTCGATCTCGGCCGTGGCGGCGGCGAGCGCCTCCATCTCCACCTGCACGTTGTTAGTGTGGGTCGCGGCCGTCGTGGAGATTTCAGTGGTGCGCGAGGCGGCCCGGCGCACATCCTCGAGCGAGGACGTCAGAGCGCTGGCCGCCTCCGTCACGGCGCTGGAACCAGACGACGCCTGGCTCACGACCGTCACCACGTTGTTTGCATCGCGCGCGGCGCTGCTCGCGACGGCTGCGATCGCCTCGGCAGCGCCCATCATCCCGTGGATCGCATGCTCCACCTCGGCGGCGAGCGCCTTCGCATCGCGGTCGAACACCTCCACGGCCGAGCGCACGAACGTCGCCCGCTCGACATCCCGCTGCCGGCTGAGCAGGCGCTCCTGAGCGATCTCCCGCTCGGCGGCCATCGCGCGCTTCTCGCTGTCGATGGTCCTGGCCGTCCATTGCCGGATCAGGCGGTTGGCGATGACGCCGAACCCGGCCAGCAGCGCGATGGCAGCCAGCAGGGCTGGCGCCATCGCCCTGATCATCCCGGTTCCCGGACGCCTCGGCAGAAAGGACAGCGTCCCGGCGGCTGCCCCGTTCTGGTCCCGCAAGGTGACGAGCGCCGCGTCCGAACCATCCTGGGAGCCGGACCAGCGCAGGCGCTCGAAGTTGAAGATCCGCCCCAGTTCGGCGACGGCTTCGTCGTCCAGCGTATAGATCGCGACGAGCACGGGCAGGCCGGCCAGCGCCTTCGGCGCCGAGTCCGGCGTGATCGTGGCGACCACCACGAGGTCGACGTCGTTGCCGATGCGGCGGACATCCGCCATGGCGCGGTGCTCAATCGCCTGGTCCGGCCCGAGTTCGACCTTGGTGCGGATCAGGTCGGGGTGCGTGCTCCCGGGATCCTGCACCTGCGCGATGAGGTCGCCCAGCGCGGCCCTGGGCATGGCGGCTGCCTGCGTCGGCCGGTGCGCGTCATAGGCGAAGAGCTCGGCTCCTTTCGGGTCGAGCACGAAGATCTGGTCGTAGCTCATCAGGCTGGTCAGGTATCGCCCGAGGAACTCGCGCATCCATTCCGCGTCCGGTTCGAGCGCCGTGTGCTGGTAGGCGTCGCCCCAGATCGTCTGCATCTTGAGCTCGCGCGCGAGCGCCAGGTTCTTCTGGCGCACCGATTGTCTCAGGCGCTGGTCCTGTTGGGCGTAGGCGTTCGCATCGTTCTGGTTCGCCGCCCACACCATGGCGGCCAGAATGATCGTGACGGCGGTGGCGATCACCGCGCCGATGGAGGTCCCGACCGCGTTCCTGGATGAAAAGGACACAAGTGCGTTCGAAACCCGCTGAAAAGGCCCCGCAAACAAAATGGTATCTCCTTATTTTCAGCAACATACGGCCCAAGGTGCAAAGCCGAGGTTAAGTGTAAGTACGTTGGCTTAATGTCCTTAAGTACCTCTTGCGTGCATGGCGCCGGCTGCGCACGGCCGTCGGCGTCGATCGTGCGATCCTGCGCACCTCACGCGATCCCCGGTGGGACTTTCGCGGAGATCTCGACCATGATCGCCATCACAAGCCTCCTCGACCGCCAAGGAACAGCATCATGTCGCTCGCCTCGTCCCCCGACACCGTCGTCACCGCGCCCGAGCAGCCCTCGGCCCCCGTGCGCGGCGTTCAGGGCCGCTTTCCCATCCACCGCATCTACTGCGTCGGGCGGAACTATGCGGCCCACGCCATCGAAATGGGCGGCGACCCGAACCGCGAGGCGCCCTTCTTCTTCCAGAAGAACCCGGACACCCTGGTGCTGGACGGCGCGGACTTTCCCTATCCGCCGCGCAGCAGCAACGTGCACCACGAGATCGAGATGGTCGTGGCGCTGGGCAAGGGCGGCGCCGACATCCCCGTCAGCCAGGCTCTGGACCACGTCTATGGCTACGCCGTGGGGCTCGACATGACCCGGCGGGACCTGCAGGACGAATGCAAGAAGGCCGGCCGGCCGTGGGAGATCGCCAAGGCGTTCGAACATTCCGCGCCGATGAGCGAGATCGTCCGCGCCTCGGAGATCGGGCACCTCTCCCAGGGAGCCATCTGGCTCAAGGTCAACGGGGAGCTCCGCCAGCAGGGCGATCTCAACCAGATGATCTGGAAGGTGCCCGAGATGATCGCCTACCTGTCCGGCCTGTTCACGCTGCGCCCGGGCGACCTCATCATGTCCGGCACGCCCTCCGGCGTCGGCGCGGTGGTGCGCGGAGACGTCATGGAGGGCCACGTCGACGGCCTCGGCGACCTCGTCGCCAGGGTCTCCTAGCGCAGCCGTCCGGACTGCAACCCAAGCCGCGGGACGCGACGGGCAGCGTCCCGCAAACCGCGTAGCGCTCATCCCGACATGGCGTTATAGCGCTTGAAACGCCGACGCAGGCCAGGTGCGTTCAGTCGCCTGCCCCGCGCCCCGTGCGGCGGAAGCGCTGAAGGGAGACCCTGGGCCGTGCAGCTGGCGCCGTTCCGGCATCGCATCTTCCGCGACCTCTGGATTGCAAGCCTCGTCTCGAACTTCGGCGGCCTGATCCAATCGGTCGGGGCGTCCTGGCTGATGACCTCGCTCGATGCGTCGCCGGGGCTCATCTCCCTGGTGCAGGCGGCCAACACGCTCCCCATCATGTTCTTCTCTCTTCTGGCGGGCGCGATTGCCGACAATTTCGACCGGCGGCTCCTGATGCTCGCGTCCCAGGCCTTTCTGCTCGTGGTCTCGACCGTGCTCGCCGTGTTCAGCTATCTCGGCTGGATCACGCCCGCGTCCCTGCTCGCCTTCACCTTCCTGGTCGGCTGTGGCACGGCTTTCAACGGCCCCGCCTGGCAATCGCTGGTCGGCGAGATGGTGCCGCGCATCGAGATCCCCGCCGCCATCGCGCTGAATAGCGCCGGCTTCAACATCGCTCGCAGCGCGGGCCCGGCGCTCGGCGGGTTCATCGTCGCCACCGCCGGGGCCTTCACCGCTTTCGCGGTGAACGCGGTGAGCTATGTCGGCCTTATCGCGGTGCTGGCCCGCTGGAAGCCGCCCGCGCCCCCGAGGCTGCTGCCGCCGGAGGCGCTGGGCAGCGCGATGGCGGCCGGCATCCGCTACGTCTTCATGTCGCCGCGCATCGGCGTCGTGATGCTGCGCGGCGCGGTGTTCGGGCTCGCCGGCATTGCGGTGCAGGCGCTGATGCCGCTCATCGCGCGCGATCTCGTGCACGGCGGCCCGCTCACCTTCGGGCTGCTGCTCGGCGGCTTCGGCGTCGGTGCGGTGGGCGGCGCGTTTCTCGGCGGGGACCTGCGCCGCCGGGCGGTCCCGGCCGAGAGGATCGTCCAGATCGCCTTCGCGGGTTCTGCGCTCTGCGCCGCCATCTCCGCCGTCAGCGGCAGCGCCGCAGTGACGATCCTCGCCATGGCGATCGGCGGTGGAAGCTGGGTGCTCGCGCTCGCGGGCTTCAACGCGTCGGTCCAGCTGTCGGCCCCGCGCTGGGTGCTGGGCCGGGCCCTCGCCCTCTACCAGGTGACGACGTTCGGCGGCATGGCGCTGGGCAGCTGGCTGTGGGGCCTCCTCGCCGAGCAGGCCAGCACCGAGACCGCGCTGCTCGGCTCCGCGGTCGCGCTCGTCGCGGGGGTCGCCCTCGGCCTCTGGCTGCCCGTCCCGGACATCGAGCCCGTCAACCTCGATCCCCGCAAATGGGACGAGCCCATGGTCGCGCTCGACATCCGCCCGCGCAGCGGCCCCATCGTCGTCACCATCGAGTACGACATCAGGCAGGAGGACGTGGTCGACTTCCTCGCCGCCATGGCGTCGCGCCGACGCATCAGGCTGCGGGACGGGGCGCGCCACTGGACGCTGCTGCGCGACCTCGCCGAGCCCTCGCTGTGGGTGGAGCGCTATCACTCGCCGACCTGGCACGACTACATTCGGCACAACCTGCGCCTGACGCAGGCCGACCTCGCCATCAGCAAGACCCTGCTCGCCCTGCACCAGGGACCCGATCCGCCCAAGGTCCGCCGCATGATCGAGCGCCAGACCACCTGGATGTCCGCCGTCGAGCACCCGATGGAGGACCACCTGCCGAGCCTGCGGGACGTGCGCGGCGACGCGCTGGGCTGAGGCGGCCGCCTCTCTGTCCCTCGGAGCGCTCAGCGCCCTCCCGCGGCCGCGATCATGGCCGCGACCGCGCCCTGGCCGCGCATCCTCGCGTGAGCCAGCGGCGTGACGCCGTCCCTGTCCGCGAGGTTCGGGTCGGCGCCGGCGTCCAGCACCATGCGGGCGACCTGCTGGTGGCGCGGACCGCCGTCACCGAGGATCACGATCTCCAGCAGGCAGGTCCAGCCGAGGTCGTTGACGTGGTTCACGTCGATGCCGGTCGTCAGCAGCAGGCGCACCGTTTCGACATGCGCGCGCTCGCACGCCGGGATCAGGGCGTTGCCGCCGTAGCGGTTGCGGATCCGGAAGTCCGGGCCCCTGGGGATCATCAGCTCCAGCATCGCTGTGCGCCCCAGCGCGCCTGCGAGCAGCCACGGCGTATCGCGATTGGCCGCCTGGGCGTTGATGTCCGCGCCCGCTTGAATGAGGACGCGGGCGGCGGCGAGATCGTCATTGGCCACGGCGATGAGCAGCGGCGTGCGGCCCGCCGCGTCACGAGCCTCGATGTCGGCAGCGACGGTGATGAGGCGCACAGGCTGGTCGCTGTCGCCTGCCGCGCTATCTTGTGTCATGGACTTCGCCCTCCCGCTCAGTTCCGCTCCCGCCGCCCAAATGACCATGGCGACGCAGCCTGCGGAGAACACTCTGCCTTTCCAGGATGTCACGATTCGCTTCTCCGCTCTCGCTTGGGTGCTCCTCCGGGGGGATGTCACGGGCAGACGCCTCGGGCAGATTGGACGGAGGGACCCGGAGGCGACCAAGCGCGAGCCTCGGGTCGGACTCGTCGGGCGTTTATGACGATCCTTGCCGGTCAGTGATTACGCCTTATGCTCAATCCTGATCATCTCGAACCGAGAAGTCGCGCGACATGCGCCCACCGACCGATCGCGTCAGACCACAACGCGGGATGAGCGAAAACGCAAAGTGGTCTGCGTCCCTTCTACCAATCGAGAGCGCCCTCCTGCTCTTCGCCGTTCTCTCCAGCATGTGCCTGATGCTGCTCCTTCGGCAACATTATCTGGACGATGCATTCATTCATCTCCGATACGCCCAAAACCTGGCCCTTACCGGCTCCATCTCGTACAATCCTCCCACGCCCAATTTCGGCGTATCCAGCCTCGGCTATACCGCGCTGCTCTCAGCGTTGACGTTCTTCGTCCCTACGCAAGCGCTTCCGAAGATTGTTTCCTGCGTCGTCTTCGTGATCATCGTCACGTCTCTCGTCATCCTGGCTCTCAAGAACGCTTGTCCCGTCCGCGAAGTTCTGATGTGCGCGCTGCTGGTGATCTGCAGCCCCTTTGGCGTGCGCTGGCTAACGGACGGAATGGAAAGCGGCCTCGTGCTCCTGGTCGGGGCGAGCATCGCATTTGTCATGACGCGGGATGAAGAGGTCGGGTTCGCGGCCTTCGTGATCGGGTTCGCGGCGGTCCTGCTGCGCATCGAGTTCCTGTACATCGTCGCCGTCGCGTGCCTGGGCCGCATGCTGCAGCAAGCCTTGCAAGAGAGCGTCGCGGCCGCTGCTTCCTGCCGCACCACGATTCTCCTGGCGCTGGGCGCCGTTCTGGCTGCGCTGTCGATCGCCGCCTCCATGTCCCACCTCCTCCCCGATACTGCGCTCGCGAAGGCGGACAGCCACGCCACCTTCGTGGACCTCGCGACCGGGATGGTGTCGGCTCATCTCGCCAGCTCCCTTTTCGGCGTCGGTCTTGTCCTCATCTGGATAGGCACGTTCGTGATGGCGCTCGGCTCCCGATCTCGCCGATCGCGCCCTGGACTTCTCGTAGCGAATGCATCCGTTCTCTTGTTCTTCGCCCTCGTTTTTGCACGAGGACAATCGATCCAAGGCATCCGGTACTTTCTGTTCATCTACGCCTTTGTCTGCACCTGGAACGTCTGTGTTCTCTCCCTTCAGGCCCAAGCTGATGCAGCATCGACCGGCCGCGCTTGGTTCAAGCGCAACATTGTCGTCGCGTCCGCGGCGGCCATCTTCGCATGGGGACTCGTCGATGCCTGGCTCGTCCTGCGCATCTCTGAAGGGCGGTCACGGACGTACCGGGACTTCGTTGGAGCCCACCTGGACCGGGATCTTGCGCGAGTGCCAGGAGTCGCCTGGGACGTTGGTTTCATCGGTTATTTCTCGAAGGGCCACATCTGGGATGGCAATGGCCTGGTCAATGGCCGGTCCTTCGCCGCGGTCCCATACGAGCAGAGATTGTCCGAAATCGCCCGCCAAAACGTTCGATTCGCTTTTGGAAACGCCGGGCAACTCGAGGCATTTAAGGCGCGATACGATCTGGCGGGCTGGAGATGCGTTCTGTCCGCCGATTTCACGAACACTTCAGGCGCGCCGGACACTCATTGGCTCTTGGTCGCCCCAGGGACAGGCGACACGCTGGTGCATCGGTGCGACGCTAGCGGCGCCGATGGCAGGCCTTGACCGCGTCGCCTGTGCGCGCGCCGGAGCTCACAACCGCGGCGGGGTCGCAGCCGCCAATGCGCCTTGCAGCCCGGTCAACAAGATCTGCACGCCGATACAGAGGAGCAGGAACGCAGAGAGCCGGGTGAAGACCCGTGCCCGCGCCGGACCGAGCAGGTCGACTACGCGGTCCGCGGAAGCGTAGCAAAGGCCCACCGAAATCGCGACGGCGACCGCCGCGGCCGATGCGCCCGAGAAGAACGGCACCACTTCCACGCCCCGGCCCGGGCGGCTGGCGCTGAGCGCGATGGCGACCGAGATCGTGCCGGGGCCGGTCGTGAAGGGCATGGTGAGGGGAAAGAACGCGACCTCGCTCGCGTGAGCCGCCGGGGCCGCCTGCTCCTGCTTTCGGTCCTCGTTCGTCTCGGGCTCGGCGAGCATCTCCCACGCCCGGGCCGCAACGACCAACCCGCCCGCGACCCGCAGCGCCTCGATGCTGACGCCGAAGAAGCTCATCAGCGTGGCGCCCGCCAGCAGGGCCACCAGCATCACGATGGCCGAATAGAACGCCACGCGCCAGGCGAGCGCCACCCGCTCGGCGTGGCTGCGCCCGCTCGTCACCTGGCTGTAGATCAGCGCGCCGGCGAACGGGTTGACGATGGAGAACAATGCCGGGAACGCGACGAGGAAGCTGCCTGCGAGACTGGCTTCGGAGATCATCGTTCGAGTGTCCCAGGTTGAACCGTCATTGCGGCGCTGCGGCCAGCGGTCCCGAGTCGCAGGCGATCATGATGCCGTGCGACGGCCGACCGCGAAAGCGGCGGTCACCAATCGGGGCTGAGACAGTCGTTCTCCGGCCATCGCATGCTGGCAAAATGGCAGAACTCCCCCTCCCCGCTCTCCCCTTGTCTGGAAATTCCCTGTTCACCGGGAATTTACAGGGAAATCTGCCGTTTCAGGCTGTTGGGGGCGACCGAGCCGAGCAGATTATGATGGCCGCACAGAGTGTTAGTCCCGCATTTCCCTGCTTTGGGAAACAGGGAATTGCAGCACCGGAACAGGGTAGGAGTCCGAGACGATCAGGCAATCATTTTCGCCAAGCAGGGTCTTGACGGCCAAGCCCGCTGTCGGTTAGAGGAACGCCGAGGCTGAACCTTGTTTCGGCCTCATGTCAGCATTCCGGAACTCCCCGCCGCGTGGATCAAACCGCGGTCTCCAGGGGAGGTCGTCAGGGCAGCAGACAACCTGAACCGGATCTCCGTGTCGGAGGTCGGGATGGTTGTGCTTGCCCGCTTCCGGTGCGACGTCGCTGTCCCGTCCCTTCGTCCGCGAGATCCTCCCTTCACGTTCCCAGCCACAAGGCCGGGACTGCTTCGAGGTTCGCGCCGTGTCTGCGACGACGAGACGAAAGACCCCCGCGACGACCGCGGGTTTTGACCAAGACCACGCCCTCACCGACCGCACCGCCACGCTGCTGGCCGCCGCCATCGAGCATGTGCCGCACGGCGATCTGAAACCCTATCGGCGCAATGCGCGCGCCCACAACGACCGGCAAATCAGTAAACTCGCCGGCATCATCCGGCAGGTCGGTTTTCTGGTGCCGATCATTGTCGATGGCGAGAACGCCATCATCGCCGGCCATGCCCGTTGGCAAGCCGCCAAGGCGCTGGGTCTCACCACCGTACCGGTGATCCGGGCCGATCATCTCAGCCCGCAGCAGGTGAAGGCCTTTCGCCTCGCCGACAACCGGCTGGGCGAACTGTCGACGTGGGACCAGCAGGCCCTGGCGCTCGAGCTCAAGGATCTCGCGGCGATCGAACTCGACCCAGACATCCTCGACCTCACCGCGTTTGAGACCGCAGAGATCGATCTGCACATCGAGAGCCTGGAGGGGCCTGGCGCCGGCGTCGACAAAGCCGACCTGCTGCCGGACCCGCAGCCTGGTCCCGGCGTCACGCGCCCCGGCGACCTCTGGGTGCTCGGGCAGCACCGTCTGCTCTGCGGCTCGGCTCTGGAGCCGGCGAGCTATCTGCGCCTGCTGCAAGGGCATGTGGTTCAGGCGGTCTGGTCGGATCCGCCCTACAACGTGCCGATCGACGGCCATGTCTGCGGCTCGGGCAAAGTGCAGCACCGTGAGTTCGCCATGGCGTCGGGCGAGATGAGCGAGGCTGAGTTCACCAGCTTCCTCGCCGGTTACCTCGCGCTGGCCAAGCAGCATTCGCAGCCGGGGGCCCTGCACTATGTCTGCATGGACGGCGCGCACGCCTTTGAGCTCCTGAGCGCCGCCCGCCGGGAGGGCCTGCGCTTCAAGGTCACCTGCACCTGGGCCAAAACCAACGCCGGCATGGGCGGCCTCTACCGCCAGCAGACCGAGTTCGTGCATGTCTTCAAGAACGGCGGCGAGGAGGTGCGCCACGTCAACAACGTGCAGCTCGGCAAATATGGCCGCACCCGCACCACGCTGTGGACCTATGCCGGCGTCAACACCTTCCGCCGCGGCCGCATGGCCGAGCTCAGCGCCCACCCCACCGTCAAGCCGTGTGCGCTGGTGGCCGACGCCATCAAGGACTGCACGGATCTGGGCGGGAGCGTGCTCGACTGCTTCTGCGGCTCGGGCACGACCCTGATCGCGGCGGAGAAGACCCGCCGCGTCGGCTATGGCATCGAACTCGATCCGATCTATGTCGACGTCGCGGTGCGGCGCTGGCAGGCCCTGACCGGCAAGGCTGCGATCCTCGCCGAAACGGGACAGACCTTCGCGCACGTCGAGGCCGAGCGGCAGGCCGGGGCCCTGGAGCCGGCGCAGCGCGCCGGCGATGGAGCTTTGCTGGGCGGGGGCGACCATGCGTAAGCCCGCCAGCACCAGCACGCCGCACAGCGACGAGCCCGCGAGCAGCGGCGGCTACGAGGTCGGCTATGGCCGGCCGCCGCAGACCTCGCGCTTCAAGCCCGGCCAGTCCGGCAATCCCAAGGGCCGGCCCAAGGCGGCCAAGAACCTCAGCACCCTGGCGCGCGAAAAGCTGCAGGCCAAGGTCTCCGTGCGCGAGGGCGGCCGCGAGCGGCTGATGTCGAAGGCTGAGCTCGGCGTCACCAAGCTCGTCAACCGCTTCGCCGAGAGCGGGGACCCGAAACTGCTGGCCGCCCTGCAGAAGATGGAGGGCGGCGAGGGGCCGACGACTGCGGCCGCGGCTTCGCCGTTGCAGCGCGAGGCGCATGCGTCCGACGACGCCATCCTCGCCTTCTACCGGGCCCAGATCCTGGCGGATGAGGGAGGCGAGTCATGAGCGAGCAGATCGTGCAACAACAGATCGTCTCCGCCCTGCAGCGAAAGCACCTCTTCGCCTTTGTCTGGCGAGCCTTCGAGATCCTGCATCCCGGCCAGAGCTTCATGCCGTCCTGGCACGTGAGCGCGATCTGCCACGCACTGGAGCGGGTGGCCAAAGGCGAGACGCGACGGCTGATCGTCACGGTGCCGCCCCGGCACGGCAAGTCGATCTGCGCCGCCGTCGCCCTGCCGGCCTGGATGCTGGGGCATGACCCGTCTCTGAAGATCATGGTGGCGAGCTATGGCGGCGAACTCGCCGTCAAGCACGCCCGCGATTTCCGCACCGTGCTGGGCGATCCGTGGTTCGCGCAGCTCTTCCCCGGCACCCTGCTGGACGCTGGGGGAAACCGCATCGACGAGCAGATCACCACCGCGCAGGGTGGGCGCAAGGCGATCTCGCTGGGCGGGGCGGCGACCGGGTTCGGGGCCGACCTCATCATCGTCGATGATCTCATGAAGGCGGCGGACGCCAGCTCGGCCGCCGAGCGGCAGCGCGTGCGCGACTACTATGAACAGACGCTGCTCTCGCGGCTGAACCACAAAACCGAAGGTCGCATCGTCTTGATCCAGCAGCGCCTGCATGAGGACGACCTGCCCGGCTATCTGCTGGAGACCGGGCAGTTCGAGCACCTCAATCTGCGGGCCATTGCGGTTGAGGACGAAGTCACGCCGCTCAGCTTCGGCCGCCGGCAGCACCGCGCCCGGGGCGAAGTTCTGTGGCCGGATCGGGAGCCGCTGGAGGCCCTCGAGCGGCTGCGGGTCGAAATGGGCACCAGCGTCTTTTCGGCGCAGTACCAGCAGGACCCAACGCCGCCGGGCGGCAACCGCATCCGCTGGGAGTGGTTCGGCGCCTATGAGGAGAGCCTGTCGCGCGAGGATTACCAGTGGATCGCACAAAGCTGGGATACAGCGCTCACCGCCGAGCCCAGCAGCGACTACTCGGTCGGAACGACCTGGGGGTTTCGCGACAACCGCTGGCACCTGCTCGACGTGGAACGGGCCCGCCTGGATTTTCCGGACCTGAAGCGGCGGGTGGAGGCCTCGGCCCGACGCTGGCGGGCCGACATCGTGTTGATCGAGTACGCCGGCTCCGGCATCCCGCTGCTGCAGCAGCTGCGCCAGGAGAACCGCTCGAGCCATTTTCAACCGATCAAGCCTCGGCTGGACAAGGTCACCCGCATGGAAGCCCAGAGCGCCCGGCTGGAGACGGGCCGTTATCTGCTGCCTGCCGCGGCGCCCTGGCTGGCGGAGTTACGGCGCGAACTGCTGGCGTTTCCCAACGGCAAGCATGACGACCAGGTCGACAGCCTCATCCAGTTCGTCGAATGGTCAGCTGGCCGGAACGGGTCGAGCTTCGTGGCGCGCGATCCGATCACCGGTCGTCCGCTGGGCCGGAACCGGCGCCTGGCGGCGTTGCGGCCCTGAGGAGCCGGGCGCTGCCGCAAGCCCTTCGCTTGCGGCAGCGCGCATCGTCCCCTTGCTGGCTGATCTCGAATCGCCTGGCCCCATGTCTGTTCAACCTGACGCAAACCGCGCAAGCCTCACTCCCGGCCGATCGTCCGGCGCGCCAATGAACGCCACACCCGCGTCTTCCAGTACGCGTTGCAGATCGGAGAGGGTGCGCGCCTGAGCCGTCTCCGACACCCCCGGCGTGCGCTCCAGGCGCTGAATGGTGGCCGGGCTGACGCGCGAGGCGCGCGACAGGTCGCGCGCCGACCAGTCCAGCAGCGCCCGCGCAGCCCGAATCTGCGCTCCGGTGATCACAGCGAATGTCCTCCCCCCAACGGCAGATCGGACTGGACTGTTGTGCGTGTACGAGCAAAATTTGCTCGTGGTATTTGCACGCAGTCACAGGAGCATCCCATGCCCGATTTGTCCGCCTGGCGCAAGGCGCTCGCCGGAGAGCCCGTC